>Ga0222634_1000013_pt1 | contig 230059 bp, 347 predicted proteins | sample AntAcemetageno50_FD_179807 | JGI IMG/M metagenome (GOLD analysis project Ga0222634, IMG submission 179807) | Saline water microbial communities from Ace Lake, Antarctica - #50 | ecosystem: Environmental > Aquatic > Non-marine Saline and Alkaline > Saline | place: Antarctica: Ace Lake... | reverse complement strand
TCTATGTCGTTCGCCATTCAAGAACCAACGGGTGGTGCCATTTCCATTGGTATGCATTCCATCTACATTCATGATATTAACTTCCACCAGAATTGATCTTTTGGATCAGTGATAACATCTCCCATGTTTACTAGGTTGCCATTTAAGTACCAAACTTTGGTGCCATTTGCATCTTCAATAGCAGGGCCATCAGTTCTATGAAGTTTATCATTCAAGAACCAATGTTTGGTGCCATTTGCAAATTCAACAGCAGGGCCATCTTCTCGATGTCGTTTGTCATTCAAGTACCAAAATTTGCTACCATCATCCCATTCAATAGCAGGGCCATCTTCTCTATGTATTTTGCCATTAAAGAACCAATGTTTGGTGCCATATGCATTGGTATGCATTCCATCTGTTTTCATGATTTTAACTTCCACCAGAACTGTTCTTTTGGATCGGTGATAACATCTTCCATGTTTACTAGGTTGCCATTAAAGTACCATTGTTTGGTGCCATCATCCCATTCACTCGCAGGACCATCTTCTCTATGTCGTTCACCATTAAAGTACCATTGTTTGGTGCCATATGCATCGGTATGCATTCCATTTCTCATGATTTCATATTCCACCAAAATTGTTCTTTTGGATCGGTGATAACATCTTGCATTCTTACTTCTTTGCCATTAAAGTACCAAAATTTGTCGCCATTTGCGCTTTCAATAGCTGGTCCGTCTTCTCGGTGAAGATCACCATTCAAGTACCAAAATTTGTCGCCATCTGCAAATTCAACGGCAGGACCATCAGTTCTATGTCGTTCACCATTCAAGTACCATAATTTGTCGCCATTTGAATTTTCAATGGCAGGGCCATCAGTTCTATGAAGGTTGCCATTCAAGTACCAAAAATTCTCGCCATATGCATATTCAATAGCAGGACCATCTTCTCTATGACGTTCGCCATTCAAATACCATTCTTTGTTACCAAATTCATTGGTATGCATTCCATCTTTTCTCATGATTTCATATTCCACCAGAATTGATCTTTTGGATCAGTGATAACATCTCCCATGTTTACTAGGTTGCCATTTAAGTACCAAACTTTGGTGCCATTTGTAAATTCAATAGCAGGGCCATCTTCTCTATGTAGTTTGCCATTAAAGTACCAATATTTGTTGCCATTTGCATATTCAAGGGCAGGGCCATCTTCTCTATGTCGTTTGCCATTAGAGAACCATTGTTTGTTGCCATTTGCAGCATCGGTATGCATTCCATCTGGATAAATGTTCTGTATCATTTAAATAACATACACTATAGGTTAAGGATTGTCAATCGTTTATGTTTTTGTCTTACAGTTATCGCCGTGCCAACGTGCGTACATACCCTTAGCAGTTTCTAAACCACAATGCTCACACACTAATCTTGTTTGTGATGGATGAGTTCCAGTAGATAACATCTTTTCATTTTGTGTAGCACCCACCCATGGATTTTTACCTTCTTCAATCATGCGGCGATTATGCTCAGGTCCTTGGAAGTTATGCCGACCTTCTTCAATCAACTTTTTATTCAACTTACCACCAGCATTCGGGGACTTACCATTCTGCCAATGATGTTTACCTTCTTTGGCACTTTTCACAGAAGGATTATTATCATAGTTTCGTTGCGTTCTACGCACAGATTGCCTTTGCCTGTTATCATCTGTTTTCATAGGGTGATTATCAACGAAAGTATCTCGTGCTTCTGGATTGGTATTCATCCAGTGTTTGTCGCCACGAGATACTTTTTCGGGATTAGTTCTTGAATAATGATTATCTCCTGATATTTTAGATGCTATATCAGGGTCCTTCATAGGGTTGTTGCCACCAGTGACGAAACCGATAGATTGTGCAGTCATATTCATACATTGGGGATTATGGATGTGTTCTATAAGAAACTGCTCTTCTGCGTCTATGAGGTCTTCAAAGGTATCGTATTCCTGAATTACTTCACGGGATAAAGAAGACTTATCAATGATGCCCCTGACCCATTTACCTGATCCTAAGTAGCCGTCTTCTATATTGTTTGTTGAATGTCTACCAATGTAGTATTTGCCGTTTGTATGTGTTGTCTTATAGATAAAATGTTTCATTATATTCCTTTGTTATATACTTATTTATCATTATAACGCAGGTGGATATAAAAATCTATATAAAAAAAGGGAGAACCCGAAGGCTCTCCCTAATCTTTTGTGTCTTATCTAAGTAAAACTGCGTAACTTTATTGCGTATAGCCTTAGCTAAACGAAATATTACTTACGGCAATTTCGCCCAAATAATCGCCAGCATTACCAAAGCTACTGGAAGAGTTCGTTAATTCCACATATCCGTATCTTGTCATAAAGCTAACTACTGGTTCGAATGTGCTTGGGTCTAGAACTGTACCAGAACTCATAAGAGGAATATACGGGCAATAGAATGCTGCTGCATCTGCTTCAGAAGAACCTTTATATCCAACAAGAACTGGTGTAGTATCTGCTGCATATGTGTCTACGTAGATTTTCATTGTGCTGTTAAGCGTACCAACGAATTTCTGGTTAGTTGGACCTTCGAAAGTACCTTCAGTTGTACGAGCGAAAGCTGATGTGCTTGCGCTTTGAAGAACTGTAAGCATTTCTGGGGAAACGACTGCCCAGTTACCTAGACCACGACGTGTGCGCTGACCGATCTTGTTAGCCATACGGTTAATAAGAACTGCAAGAGCTGCGTGTTCGTCACCAACATAAGTTGCTGTACCGGACACTGCCGCTTGGTTATATGTGTATTCTGTTGCTGCTAGTGCACGAAGCGAAGAAATGATTTCTTGATCGATTTCTGAAGTAATTTCTTGAGCAAGTGCTGCCATTACTTCTGCTTCGATATCGATACCATGCATTGCATCTGCGTCTTGAGCTGCTTCAAAAGTCCAACGTGCTGCAAGCTTACGAGTTTTAGCTTCAACAGGCTGCTTCATGATTTGGATAGACATACGCTGACCCGGATCACCTTCTAGAGTAGCAGTATTAGCTGCACGTCCAGCGTTGTTCGCATCTGTAGTCGTATCTGCACCAGAATAAGCGGTTGCAATTTTGAATGGTGATAGTGCTTCTTCACCAGCTGTTGCGCCTGTTGAACCAGTTGAAGTAACTGTGTCAGCATAACGTACACGTAGCGTGTGAATTTGTGCTACTGGACCTTGCATTGGCTGAACGCCTACAAGTTCGTTAGCGATAACGGTTGGCATCACACGACGAATGACCGGAAGGATCACACGGTTTAGTGTTGCGATGTTACCATGGGCTGTTCCGCCCACTGTTGCAGTTTCGTTAAGAAGCTGCTTTTTTGTATTTTCAAGAATCATTGACATATTCTTGCGTGCTGTTCCGTCAAGACCTTCAAGCAACGTGCCTTTTGTCTCGTTCCAACGGCTTTCTAATAGTGGCTGTGACATTTTTTGTCTCCTGTTAGTTAATGCCTGCCAGTTTACGGATGCTGTCTAATTCAACAACGTCTGCTTCTGGCGCTTTTTGTTTTTTATCCCCGGTTACTTCTCGAACTTGTGAACTTTCGTTAAGCGTTTTAGCTTTAGGTTTACGTGTTTCGTTAAGTAGGGCTGGTAGATATTTATCGAATGCTGTTCTAAGTTTACCTGTGTCAACTGACTCAAGTAGGCTTTTCATAGCATTTGCTTTGTCTCGATTTAATGGTTGTAAAAGTTCTGACAAAACCTTACTACGTTCGATACGATCTTGTGTTAAACGTAGTTCACGATCTTTGCTTTCTAGTAGGCGAGCAGTTTTTGAAGCTTTTTCAGTTGATTCACTGATCATTGCTTCTTTTTCTGCTAGTTTCTTTTCGAGCTTTTTCATTTCCACATTTGTATTAAGATGCGATGCACCGAATTCGGTAGCAAAGGCTTCGAACAAGCGGCGACCGAAATCGTTCTTGCGTGAAGCTTGGATATCTTCTTTCAACTGTGATAATTCACGTGTAAGATTTTTGGAAACTGCGGTTTCAACCAATTTCGCTGAACGCTTGATGAATTCTTTTTGCATTGATTTCATTTTTGACTTAGCTTCTGAAACTAGTTTAACTTTTGTTTCAGCTAGGTCTTTTTTATCAACTTGGAATTCTTCAATTTCTTCAGCTAGTGCTTGAACCATAAAGTCTTCGAATTTAGCGAGTGCTTCCACTTGAACCTTTCGGTCTGAACGTAGTTCTTTAATTTCTTCAGCTAGTTTAGAAACCATGAACTGGTCAAAACGCTTTGCAGATTCCGTCATTTTACTGGCGAAACGTACACGGTCTTCGGATAGAGCCTTCTTTTCTTTAACGATTTGTTTTAATTCATCGTTAAGACTTTCAGTTACCATTGTGTCAAGAGCTTCAACCATTACAGACTTATCGTGCTGATACTTTTGAGCAAATTCTTCACGGAGTTCCGCTTTATTTTGCTCAGTAATTTCACCAACCTTTTGTTCCCAAGCTTCTTGAATTGCTTGGCGAGTTTCTTCATTGACGATATCACTTTCTAGTAATGGTTTTAGAGCCTCAAACATTTATTTGTCTCCTAGTTTTAGGTCTTTGATAAGGCGCAGAACGCCTTCTTTTAGATATTTCTGGACTTTTTGATCTTCGCCGGTAGCTTTGGCGATTTCCAGAACTCTGTGTCCACCTCGCATATTCATTAGCCCTTCGTAGATAGCTGTTGGATATGCATCTGGTGCGCTTGGTTGGGCAACAACATCAACGGTTACGATTTCGAAGTCAGAAACTTTTCCGTCGCTTTCGTTAACGTTTCCAGAACCTCTGGATGAAACGCCCAATTTAACCCCTGACTCCAACATTGTTTGGACAAGCTTGCCCATTGGAGTAGGAATAATTTTTAGTTTACCGTAACCATCGTTGCCTTCCATCCACATTGATTCAATCATGTGGGACACTCGGTCTAGGTTAACTTGCAGGTCATCAGGATGGTCTACTTCGCCAAGAACTGATTCACCTTGCTTTAATCTTTCGGTGATCTGTACTACAGCACCGGAAATCTCGTTAGTCGGGTATACACGTTTATTAGCGTTCAGTTGATCGCCTTGAATACATATACCTTTCATAAAGAGTTCCTTACCTTCATTCGCAGTTTCAACGACGATCTGCGCTTGTTTGAAGGTAAGGTTTTCTCTCAAATAAGAAGCCATTCTATATTTTTCCTCTCCGTTAGGAGTCTTTTACTTGTGACTCTTAGCTACTGGACCCTTGCCTTTGCCGGGGTCTTCGCTTTTTGTTGCTGGTGCAGCGGTTTTTGGACCGTCGCCATTTTTCTTGCCAACAGCACGTGGGTCCATTCCGTCAGCATATTTACCTACTGATGGCTTAGAACCTTCCGTCTTGCTACCACGTCCAATGTCGATTGAACCTTTTTCACGCTTTTTAGCTACAACATCTTTGTTATTAACAGTGATGCCTTTGCCTGTACCAACTTCACGAGCACTATTAGAAGGTGTGTCAACTTTTTCTGTGTATTCACGAACAAATGTTTCTTCCATTTCATCATCATCTTCTTCAGAATCAAAATCCATTTCGCCACTTTCTTCGTCACCGAAATCTTCGTCGCCCATACCGTCTTCATCGTCGCCGAATTCCATTCCCATATCGTCGCCTTCGTCGTCGCCATATTCGCCACCATCAACAATCTCGTTAAATTTTGCTTCTAGTTCGTCAAGTGCGTCTTCAACGTCTACGATACGATCTTCAATATCATCTTCGCCGCCCATTTCGTCATCGCCGAATGTTGCTTCGTCATCGCCGAAATCGTCTTCGCCTTCCATTGACATACCAGCTTCATCAGCTTCGATATCATCAATGAATTGGTCAACAGGAAGATTGTCAGAATCTTCGTCCATAAAAGATTCTTCTACTTCTTCTTTATCATCTTCGTCTTCATCATCTGATTCAGTAACTTCTTCGTCAGCTTCTTCAGCTTCATCAAGGTCTTCTTCATCGAGAAGATTCTCATAAATGTCACGGGATTTTTCTACGCATAGATCGTGGAAAAGCGCACGGGCTTTTTCCATGTCTTCGTTCACAACGTATTCAATTAATTTTTCAAACTTGCTCATAATAATTTAAACTCCTTTAAGGTTTTTATAATAGGGCTTCTTCTATACAGGTATTTACTATTAACCGTATATTTATTTATCAAAAGCCCCAAAAAACGTGATTTTGGAGTAAATTTACAATCCAGCGGAGTCTTCGACTGGTTTCTTATATTGTTGTTGGACTTGTTTTATTTTTTCTTCTTGTTCGAGTGTTCGCGTATCATTCATAATGCGAAGTTTATTAATATGTGAAAGGGTTAAACGAGTCTTACGGGTATCACTTTTCTTTCGACGTGATCCGTCCTCCGCATCGTCACGGTAATCTTCATTATCATCTGTTCTTGAAAAAACTTCGTGCAACTGCATCGGTAATCCCCTTTCTTTTATTTATCAAAGATTACAATTCTAGGTCAGCATCCATGTCGTCGCCTTCTGGTCCACCCATCTCGCCCATTTCATCACCGCCAAAGTCTGGTTGATCAGGGTCTGCAATGTCCATATCAGCATTAAATCCACCCGGACTCATACCAAGCCCACGCATACTGTCGCCAGTTACAGGTGTTGCTTCAGACTCGACGTTTTCTTCACGCCACATACGGTCATTTTCTTGCATTTCTTCTTCTGAAAGACCAAGATAACGCTTTTGTAAGAAACGCAATGACATTCCCTGCACTTCAAGAAGCTGTGTAAATGTTCCGATACGGTTGCTATCTACTTCTACTTCACGATACGCTGAGAAGTTTTGTGGTTCATTGAAACGTAAATCAAAGATTGAGTTATCAATATTGTATCCACGTTCTTGTAAAAATACCTTAAACTCTTGGTCAAATGATGGTGCAAGCATATTTTGAAGACGAATACAGTAGTCATTGAACGTCTTTTCTTGAATCAATGCGGTTCCCATACGACCATCATTGTATGTTTGCGAACCTTCGTCTGGTCCCGTAGGTAGATATGATGACGGTATACGTAATCCACGCAATAATTTATTATTAAAGTAAAGCAAATCATTAATTTCACCGAGATTTTGTCCACCCGGTAGAACATCAACCGATGAACCACGACCATCCGATGTTACGGGGAAGAAATAATCTTCATTTGTTGAATTCTTAACATATATTCCGGCATCAATAGCAAAAGTATGATAGTTATGATATTCTTCTAGTCCATCAACTGTAATCGTGCCAACATCCATTGTCTCTTCCAAATACTCAATTGACACTACTTTATGGTTATATTGACTAACTTTTTTAGTAAAATCTTTCCAATTACTATAACCTTCTTGGGTTATAAGTTTGTCCATTTTACTATATCCCCATTTGTCAAAATCAATTTTACATAATCTTTTTGTTTTGGGATTAGCATCTCTAAACATATTCATTAATATGGAATCAGCATCGCATAACTTTAAAACTTCAGTTTTTGTGGTGGTATTATTTTTTACTATAATACTAACAACTCTGCCTAACATTTGCTGTGTTAAAACCATCTCTTGATTATTAAACGGAACTCTATTTTCAGCATTTTTGAGTAATTGCGCTAATGCCTTTGGATTTTCTTTCATGCGTATTTTTTGAGATGCAGACATATTTTTGGCATAAGATGCCTTAGTTTCAGGATCATTTTTGCGCATCCATACTGCTTTCTGTTGAATAGTTCGCATATCATTAACTGCCACAGCTTTATCAATAGAATTCATATTATCCCAGTTACGTTTGGTTTTAATAGATATCTTATTTTTGATACGTGCTGCCTCGGCATCTGACACAACATTCCAGAAATTATTTTCACTATGAAACTTAATATGATCTTCTTTATTCATAAAGCATAAGTTACTTGGATTATTGTTATTTCTTGTATAATCCTTATGATGAATGGTATTTTTAGATAAATTTATATTTTCGTCCAAGTATGTAAACTCTTCATGAAGAGTTTTATTCTTCATAAAATTAGCAACCATTCTATGAACATAAATCCAGTTTTTCTTGTTATGATCAAACACCTGTGTATATGTTTTATCTTTATGTTTTTTTCCAGTCGTAATGGGTGTTTGTTGTGTATTATGTGAAATTAAACTATCATCGGCAGTTAGTTCGGATGCACTAACAAATCCTTTTCCTAATACTGGAATTTTATGATCGGGGGTACATGTCAATGTCTCGCCGTTATCAAAAGTTAATTTAACTACTTCCGCATTCTCTCTGGTAATACCAGCCCATGATACTGGACCGGGAACTATTTCGCCATTTTCTGGATTAGTAGAATAAACCCAATTTTCCTTACCTTCATTAAATTCATCAATAATATGATTAAGTGATAGCGTCCTACCATCCAATAACGGAATTCTGGTACTCAAATCTAAACATAGTGGATTATATGTAGCATCCATCATATTGTTTCCACCGCTTTGTGACGGCAGACGCTTCTGGTGAATTTCGTTTTTCACACGCTCAACAAACGCCATAGCCATATGTGATGGCATATTACCAACATCTACTTTGAATACTCGGCGTTCAGGTGCACGTTGGATACGATAGATAAGAAGTGCGTCTTCTAGTAGTTCTTTTTGTTTATATACCTTGAAAATACGTTCCAAAATACTATTACCAAATGGCCAAGATACATCCATGCCTTCGGTTAGTGAACAATGAACAATATGTTCAGCATCGACTGCGAATTCATTGATTTGATTTTCAAATCGTGATCCACCACTGCTACCATTTGCTGCACTTGATTGTTGGTAGCTTTGATTAACGGATGTTCCGCTTGATGTCTGTCCAGCTACTTGATCTTGGTGTGTTCGTTGCGTTGCTGTTAAGCTTTCGAAGTTTGGATTGATGTTTCTAACCACGTATTGCTCGGGTGCTTTGCCTTCGCCTTCATTAACGATTACTTTAATGACATCTTCCATATTAACCCAGAACCATTCTAGTGTATCGGGGTCACGGATAAAGACTTGATCGCCATATTTAATAGTATTACGGAATGCTTTAAACAAACGTGTTTCGAATTTATTAATTTTCCACCAGTTAATAAGGGCTTCTTTTAGAATCTTGATTTCAGAATCTGTTGCTTCTTCATAAAAATGAATATCGAACCCTGTTCCGTTATCACCATTCTTTTGTGTACAAAACTCGGCGATAATATCCAGTGCGGCGTTTACTTCACTGTCGTTATCCATATTCTCATATTGGGCATATCGCTCGACCCTATTTGGGTGACCAATATAAACCTCTGGTAACTGGGAAGCCCAGTTGTTATGCGAAAATGAATCATTGCCCCGACTATTATTAGTAAGGGGGCTTGCATTTGCTGTTCTAAAGTGTTTACGCCAACTCATATTGTTTCCTATCTATAGGGTTATTTATATGTTTAGACCTCGTTTTTGATATTTTCTAAGTGGTCGGTGGCTTCACGTTGTAGTCGCAGAGTTGCCTCTTGGATTGTCACCAACTTGGCCATCAAGGTAGGCACATCCATCTGTGAGTTTTCTTGGGCAGATTGACTTATCAATTGGTTTTCAGCCACCTTCTTTTGCTCGGCGATTGCTGCACCCTCATCGTCATTGAAAAATGATTCTCGAATAGCATCAATACCAGATAATCCGAGTGCAGCCGCAGTACCTACACCGGGAATGAAACTAGCACCAGCGGCAGCAGTGTTTAGCAATGCCCCGGTGTAGTCACCTTCCATGAAGTCTTTTATGGCAAAAGCAGCGGCGGCGCCCGGTATGATTTTGGCAAGCATTTTGCCACCTATTATTTTAGCCGCAGCACCAGCAGCACCAGCACCGGCACCAGCACCGGCACCAGCGGCACCCGCCCCCGCAGCACCAGCAGCACCGGCAGCACCAGCGGCAGCAGTTCCTCCAAGGACAGCACGACCAAGACCAAAAGCACCCTTTGCTAAACTTTTAAGTTTACCAAATTTACCACGACCGCCCATTCTGCCGCCCATTCCGCCGCCCATTCCGCCCATCATAGCTTTAGCCGCCATGCCTGAAATTATCATCGGCAATCCAACAAAGGCAGCACCAAGAACTCCAACAGCGGTTATTAGTTTAGCCCAAGACCCTAGTTCAAAATTCTTTATACCATCAATGAAGCTAATCATACCACTAACATTATCGGCGGTGAATATTTTTTCAAAAAGCTCCGTTCCAACTTCACGCAATTTAACCATTAATTTTTCAAATGCTTCAGCCGCCTTTACGGCTGCATCCATTGCCGCTCCGCCTTTTCCAAGATTAGCATTAGATTCTGCCAGTTGTTCAACTGACATTTTAGATAATCTTTCGGCAGCATCCGACATAGGAACAAAGATTTTATCAAGTGTTCCCATCGGACCTTCTTTTCCGTAAATTGTTAGCATCGCAGTCTCAGCCATATTATCAAGGTCTTCTTTTAGTTGTCCTTCGATGCCTTTTAATATTCCCGGCATTGCCGCTGCAAACTCTTTAGCAGTTTTTCCTTGCGATGCCATCATCGTATCCATAAGTTGGGTCGCAGCTGGCGAAAATGCTGCTAATGTTGCAGTTGCCTCACTCGCAACGTTACCTGTAACGATGATTTCCTTCGCCATTTGCGAACCCACGTCGCCGAATTGTGCTTTCATGGTCGCTTCCATCGCTTTAAAGTTGGCGATTTCATCTGCACTCATCCCCCGCATTTTAGCACGGAATGCGGTATCCATAGCAAGGGCTTCTTGGTTTTTACGCTGTTCCTCGACAGACTCCCCCGTTAGTTCACCTAGCATTTTCAAAGATTTGGCATAATCTAAACTTTTCTTAGCAACATCGGCAGTAGAATGGGATTGTGAATATCCCGTCATCTGAACAACACGCATATAATCCTGCGATACCTCTAACTGTTCTTTAGCACTAATACCCATTGCCCGAAATGATTGAGTAAGACCCTGATCTCTTATCTCTTTACCAACTTCTGCCAGTGCCTTTGCGCCGCCCGATGCACTTCCGCCTAGTTGTGTCAATACTTTAACGTTAGTTGTTACATATTTGGTGAATTCTTTAAGTCCAAGACCACTAGCGGTTGCGCTTTCTCGTAATCCCAAAAGCGACGATCCGAAAGTAGCACCTGCCGACGACATATCTCTGAATGCATCATATGTTCCACCAAGTTGACTAACAACAAAACCGACTATACCAGAAAGAAGCGTTAGACCAATCGATGCGACTTTTAAACTCTTACCAAAACCAGTTAATTTACCATCGCTGTCCTTTAGTCTTTCACCAAACCTTCTACCCATTTCGGTATTTTCAATAAAACCGTCTTTCATTGTCGAAAGCGATGATGCAACCGCACCACCCGTTGATGTTATGGCTTTATACGATGCGGTGATCGCACCGGAACCGTCAGCCATCGCCGATGATGCGCTATCCATGCTAGACCCAAGCTGGTCGAAGTCCTGTGATAAATCTTTCGTGCCTTGATGGAATGCGCCGAGTAACCCCTTGGTTCCTTTTTGTGCATCACGCATCGCTTTTTCTAAATCAGCGGCTGCATTACCAGCACCATTATCGCCATCACGTGTTCCGGGCGCACCGCTTCCGCCACCGGGAGTGCCACCAGATTGCATTGCATTAACAATGCGGTCAGGTAGACCATTCAATGTATTTAATAAGGTTTGTACTTGCTGATCATTCATATAATTATATACCAAGTTAATTAGTGCAATAAATAACACACTACTATATTGTATTTATACGGAGAAATTAATGGAAACCCCTAATACTAACCCACTTTCTGGACATTTTCGAACACCAGCACTTTTTTTAGACTTGCCGTCGAAAGGCGAGCATTATTCGCCCGGTGCACTTGAATTGGAGGAAGGTTCAACCGAAGTCGCGGTTATGCCTATGACAGCACGGGATGAAATTGCGCTAAACACGCCCGATTCACTTATGAATGGATCAGCAACAAGACAAGTTATTCAAAGTTGCATTCCGCAAATCAAAGATGCTGCGGGTGTGCCTACTACCGACATCGATTCTATCCTTATTGCTATCCGTATTGCCACGTATGGCGAAGAAATGGATTTCACTAGTATTTGCCCTAGCTGCAAAGAAGAAAATAAGTTTGCAATCGATTTACGCATCATGCTTGATCAAAAAAGACACATCGATTTCTCAGAACCGCATATGGTCAAAGATTTGAAAATATATTTCAAACCGCAGATGTTTAGTCAGCTTAATAAAGTCAGTATGCAGACGTTCGAAGAACAGCGTTTATTGACATTGCTCGATAATCCAGATAATACAATGGATGATGAGCGTAAAAATAAACTTTATGCTGATTATCTTAGTAATATTAGTAACTTATCCATGGATATCACGAGCAATTTCATTGATAAGATTGTAATGCCTGATGGAACTGAAGTTATTGATCGTAAACATATATTTGAATTCGTAACTAATACGGATAAGCGTTCATATGAAATGATTGAAAATATTCTTACGGTGTTCCGCAAACAAATGGAGTTAAACCCATTAAATCTAACTTGTATGGATTGTAAGCACGAATATACTGCACCGCTTGAATTCGAGGCATCAAATTTTTTCGGGTAAGGCTTCTATCGCTCAATAATCAGGATATCGTAAAGTTACTAGACAGTTACGATAAAAATGTGGAAGCCTTACGAAAAGAACTCCTGACAATATGCTGGTGGATGCGTGGCGGTGTCACGCTTAATGAGGTATATATTATGCCGCCGAAGGATCGTGCATTAATTTCTGAAATCATTCAATCGAATATGGAAGCAACCAAAGAAACACAAATGCCGTTTATTTAATAAATACGTATATGAAATATCGTGAATTAATATTCGAAGCAGGAACTGGACCGAAACCCGATGATGAAAAGCTTATCAATAAGCTTGGCAATGGTGGTAAAGGCTCTAAAAAAGCATATGCACTACTTAAACAATCTGCTTTTGGTAACCTTGGATCATCCGACACAGCTATATTAGTCAAGTTAATGACCGCAGCTGGTAATGAATATACCGATTTATTGCAGCGAATGGATGGAACAAGTAGCGAATTCAGACGTTTCTTTCCGCAACAACAAACTGATACCACCCCACAACAAAGTACCAATAATAATCTTTCTGCGGATGAATTCAGAACACGCAAGAAGAACATCAAGAAAGATGCGCCTAAACTTGCAAGATTATTTGCTAAGAAATGGGAAGATTACTATGTCAATGCCACGAAAGATGAAGCAGTAGAGGATTCTAAAACACTTGAAATTTTCAAGAACTTTATGAATGGCATTATTGGTGGAGTTAAAGGCGTAGGCATCGGAGACTTTGATAATGAAGTTGAGAATATTGATGGCATGAAGGCTTATATTGCAAAGAAAGCTGAAGAATATCTCAACGCAAAATATAATGCACAATCAGAAGAAACACCTAACGCACAACCAGAAGAAACACCTAAACCTTCTAGACCACGTGAAATCCCTAAAGGAACTTTATTATCTCATAATGGTAATATCTTCAAGTGGGAAGGTCAGATGTGGTCTAAAAAGACAAAGGATGGAAAATGGCAAACTGGTCCATCAAGTAAAGATATGTGGCCATTATTCCACGCAGCTGATGCAAAAGACGTAAAATATCCAAACATATAATATAAAATATTGTAACTATTATAATACTAATGCGATGCACAGGGCATCGGCTCAATCAATGAATGCGCTTCGTTTCACTTCGCTTATTCATTTTCATTCGCATACTGATTTAAGATTTACGCTTAATATATTTTCTTTACACATACTCTCTGTAGATTTGGACATACTTCTCCCCTTGCGGAGAGAAGTATAAAAAAAACACGAGAAGCTTTCGCTCTCTCTGTGAGTTCTACAACATACTAATTAAAAGGGATTCGCAAAACATGCGACGAAGGCGGTTGCTCTGTACCTTCGAAACGTTACCCTAGCTTCCTACAACGGACCCTCACACGCCGTAACTAGCCAACGTGAGTTTTGGGCAGTGGTTGTTATCTTTTTCACAGAGCCACTATCATTGATTCCTAAAATATTGTGTGCATTGCTTGTGTGTTAGGAAGAGCGAATCAGACCGCCCAATCAACAGGCTCACCTACTTAGTTTCGGCGCTCCACAAACTTAACCTTTTAAGGTAGCAACATTTATGCCTTATGCCTAAAATATGCCTTATGCCCGATATCTATTTTTCTTTTTCTTTACGTTCTAGAATACTCAATAACCATTCAAACTGTTTTGTTGACAGTTTAACTGATGATAGACTTGTTGAACTTAGTTTGTATTTCATAGATTCTATGAAATCTAGATCAACTGGTGTGAACTTCCGATATTCTTTATCGGTTGTTCTATGTCGTACTCTTTGTAATAAACTGAGGCGTGTTGCCTCGTCTAGAAAATGATATTTCATTTGATGCCTGATATGCCTTGGGGATTTATACCCTCGATGATGCCTCGTGCTTATACTTAGCACTAAATTTTTGTGTTATAAAATTTTTGTTCTTTAAGTGTAGGTTTTGGCGGAATAAATCTAACCGATCCTACCTGCTTATTATAGTACATTGGTGTACCATTGTCAAGTTCTTTAAGTAAAACATCTTCTTTTATTTGAAGTTCTACTTCACGGTAATACATTGATCCTTTTGTTTCATGTAATGACTCAATAATGAACTGGTAGTTATCAATGCCGTTTTCTTCTATTGCTGCATTTAAGTGGGTAGACGAACTTGTATAAGTTTTCCAGTCACTTTCTTTACGAACTATTTTACGGTTCTTGCGATTTTTAACTTTGACCCTCCGAATAGATTGGAATTGTTTTTTACCGATATACATTTTTTGTGTATCTTTTTCGATAATACGATATATAAATCCAAACCATTCAGAGGGGTCGAAGTCGTTAGGGTATTCCCAGTGTCCTGTGTCCATACCCTATTTATAAGTGGTTTTATGAAACTAATTTTAACAACGACTGTAGTTCTTCCCGCAGGGGGGGGCTATACTATCGTGTTTAGGTAGGTTAACTAGGATTAATTTTTTCATTGATTTTCTTAACTATATCCTCATGTGCTGACAGCCCAATATAAAAATCAAATCGTTCATCGGACTCTTCGATTCCTAGAAAATCCATTTTATCATAATAGATATCGGGGCGTATTCCCCATGGCTTAAAAAAGATTTCAACCTGTCCATAGCCATCGGCTTTCTCCTTGTCATTTACGGAGATATGCCACTCTTCTAGATCGGGATGCCTGATTACAAAACGGGGCATTGATTATCTACATATTTTTTTACCAGCATGGCCTGATGTTCATTGGAAGCAATGCCGGGATGCCTATTATCCTCGCCATAATCAACCCGAGATGATCTAAATGAATCGTAAAGATTTACCCATCGCGATGGCGACACGTCACTAATCTCGCCAAACAACTTGTCATATATTAAGAATATTTCGTCATCATCTCTATTTGCGGTATTAAGAAGTTCTTGCGTATATGGTGATAGGTCACCGGAAAGAAATGATTCTTTTTTATCAAAAAAGCCTTCGTCCCATACACACAGCCCGTTGATGTGTATGATTTCGATGTTATGCTTGTCTCCAAACGCGTTTAATGTATTAATGAATTCGGTTATTTTCACTAGTTCGCCATAATCATAAATCAACGATATAAAGCGATCACAAATAGGGCGAGTGTATGACAACTTTAAACTGCGATCATTTAAGTCATAATCTCGTCTCATTTTCATTGAGGCGCTGGTATCATATGTTTCTAATCCTACTTCAAACGTGTATCTTGGATACGAAGTCCACTGGCATATTATATAATCAATATCATCATATTTCGCAATAGCCGATGATGCTTGATAAAATATATCCTGATTGGACGCGCCACCTTTTCCTAAGTTAATGACATCATGCTTTTTAAAAATGTCATTGCGTAAAAGATTAACCCAAAATAAATCCATGTTCCTTTCCATGCCGTTGCCGAATGTAAAGGAACACCCAGTGAAAATAACCTTGTTCATTTACATGGCGTTCTTTTTGTCTTGAATTTCACCACGGCGTGTTTTGGATAGTTTACCCATCTCACCTAGTGCTTTCCGTGCACGTGCGGCGGCGGCTTTAACGCCCTTGCTTTCGAAAGTCTCGTGTTCTGCTAGATATGCTTCGTATTGTGATACAATTTGTTCGTGTGTGGTCATTATAAACTCCTTTACCATTCACTTGCTTTTTCAAGGGATGATTGTTTTGACGAGCATTTCGTCTGGCATTCATACCACTTGAATGTCTTAAAATCACCTTCCCAAAATTCATCATTAAATATTTGTGAAAGGGTACTTTTATGAAGATCGAACTTGCCTTGCCAATCTTCATTATGTTTGTAACGATTAGCTACCCAACAACACGGATAGAACTCGCCACGGCTATTGATAAACAATCCCTTTGATCCTACGTAACATAACGGCGTTACCTCATCGTGGGATGCGTTATCGTATAAATCTTTTATATCCTTCTGTGGGATACTTCTTTTTAGTATAGTATATTCTCTTTCAAATCTGTCAGTAGAAGATACGTACATGCTACTCGGCTCCAATGGATCGTTGTCGCCATATGACGGATATACACTGCCGAATTTTGTACTCTTGGTCAACTGAAATATATCCGCACCATGTTGTTTGGTTTGGGAAATCATATCGTCAATGTGATCTTCATTGAACTTGAATGCAATAACATCCCGAACAACGATTGCCTTGCTTCTACACATAATCATAAACCCCACCATGATGGAATCCCAGTCCGAATTCACACGGTATAAATTATTACTTCTATTATCCCATCCATCCATGCTGAAATGAATAACATCTCGTTCGCCTAACACCATTGCAAGCTTAGACCACCAATCTGCTGATTTGTATGATCCATTTGTCACAATAGTAATATCAACCTCGTAAGTTTTTAGGTATGTGATTACTGATATAAGATCACGTGCGTATATCGGGTCACCATCGTCGCCGCAAAATGTTACCTTTTCGACATCATCTAAAATATCTTTGGTAAAGTTCTTGGTAAAAAACTCCAAGTCAAGTTGTGTATTTATTAGACTCTCGGGTACTTCTGTTCTTGCACAACGAGGACACGCCAATGTACACTTAGAGCTAATTTCAATATGATAGTGCCATTTTGCTAACATTATGCTATTGTAACATCAGGGGAATACGTAGTATACCCGTTTTCTTTGGTTACTGTCAATACGTTATTAACACGTAATGCAAGATCGTCTTTATGACTAACAAGCCATACCGATTTTTTACGTTCACGTGAAATCTTCTTTAGAATACTCAGGCTACTATCGACACCACTAGCATCCATTCCTGAATCAATCAATTCATCAATAAACAATAGGTTTACAGGTTGGTATAGGTTTTCCCAAACGTCACGAAATGCCCAAGATAGACTTAGGATTAGTCGGTTACGTTCGCCCCTTGATAGATTATCAAAGTCTAAGTCACGGCCAAATTCCATAATTTCAACCGAAAGATCGTTCTGAAATTCTACAGTGTGTGGTAATCCGATTTTGTCAAGATAATAACACAGCCGTGCATTTAAGAATGATAAGTTTTGGTCGATAATTTTCTTACGAATATAACTGTCTTTGTTGGTCAGAAGCTTCAATAAGAAATCTTGATGATCACGTAAATTAGCTAGTTCGTTCATGTGATCATAAGAAATCACACTTAATGCTTCGTTTTGTAAATCGTCAATTTGTTCATCATATGGATCGGATTCGGCTTTGGCATCCTTAATCTGTGATGTGAGATGCGTTAAGCTTGAATTGTGATTATGTGCTTCATGTAACCCATTGTAAAAAGTATTTGGCTTATCGCCGGGATCAACGCAGTTATCGATAATATTAGCAATAGTATCAACTTCGCTTTGGTATTTACTACATTCCCGTGAACACGCATCATACTCTTCTTTAGCATCATTTATAAGGTGTTGGTGTTTTTCATCGTGTAAATCTCGGGCACATGTAGGACATTTCATATCTTCTGTTGTAACTTTAAGATTTCGTTCAGCCTTGATAAACGCATTTGTGGCTTTGTATAAAGTTTTGTCGGCTGTGTTTAATTTTTTAGCCAAGTCTTCAATTTCACCCACTTTTAATTTCCACACACCTAAATCTTCATGTGCTTTTAGTTCAGCTTCAATATCAACGTGTGATAAATCATCAAGTTGTTTATTGAGATTGGCAATCTTTTCTTCAATGCTTTTATGCCATAGGCGTTGTCGGCGTTGTAGACTTTCGATAGTTTCTTCGATTTTTTTATTTGATTCTTGTAATGTAGCGATCCTTACTTCTTCGGTTTTAATTGAATCCTTTGAAGATTTTAAATCGGTTTTAAGAACATTGGCTTTTTCGCTTAATAGCGTAATGCCGAGCAGTTGTTCAATAATCTGCCGCTGATCATTCGCCCGCATACTAAGGAACGGTTCCGAGTATGTGTTCAATGCTAAAATATGCTTGAACATATCATGCGACATATTCAGGAGTTTTTCGATATCTGCTTGTGTTTCACGGCTATCGCCCTGTGATTCATCGTCGGCAAGTTCTTGTTCAAGACCTTCGATATAAAAACGAAGGAAGTTTGATTTACGACCACGTTCTATTCGATAACTAGTGCCGTCTTTATCAAAATCGACAGATACGACCATGCCTTTTCCGTTTGTCTTATTGATAAGATTATTTACTTTGATCTTAGTTAAAGCCTGACCGTAAAGTGCATATGATAATGCGTTAATGATTGTGGTTTTACCAGTTCCATTACGTGCGCCCGCATCATCACCGCCTTGGTCAAGATTTTCACCAAGAACAAGGGTAAGATCGTCACGATCAAAATCAATCGCTTGGGTTTGATTTCCCACGCTCATAAAATTTTTAACGGTCAGTGTATTGATTTTAAAACTCATTTATATTCCAGTACGTGTATGATAAGTGATATTCTATTTTTATTAGGTTCGGTAATAGGTTCTATGCTGTGTGTACAATTATCCATAATAGTCAATGCACCAGCTTCTAATGGAACTTTTTTATATAAAGTACCATCTTCATTCCATAAATTAAATGCCCCACCCCATTCTTCTTTCCATTCGTGGTTTAGGTTACACACGATAGAAATAGTTCGTGAAAACCTTTCAGAATCGCCACCTTTGGTCCAAGGGTCTTTGTCACGATGCGGCGGCGATCCTTCACATAACGGTGGAGTTACTTTAACATCAACCCAATGTAAGAAATGTGGCGGAATAAGATCGCTTATCCGTAAATATAAATCTTCCCATTCAGGCGGTGTTGAATCGAGCCATTCTGTGGCATCCCAGTTTCCATCCCATTTATAATGATTATATAAATCAAATGACCACCCACTAATGTCATCATTGCTATCTTTAAAAAACACCCACTGCCTGTTTATCAATAACCTCTGAAACATACGAGAATGCTCGGATGAAACAAAATTCGGATCATAGTGTATTATATTTGGTAAGTAGCTCATGTACATCCTCGTATGATGAAAACCAGTCTTTATAGTCAATTCTATATTGTGTGTTTTTTCAATCCAGTAATTAAAAAATCCTTGGTCATGAATAGAATATTCATTCCAATTAATTGGCTTAGATTGTTCGAAACTATTAACTAATTTTTCAGCTTTGATAAAATCTATGTTTGATTGTACCATTTGTTGATGCATTAAATCAATATTATTATTCGGTTGGCCAAATACTTCGGCAAGGCGATGTTTCACTGATTCGAAATTAAAGAATAGGTCACTGATGTTTATTTCAAAAAAATCAGAACCGGGGCTAAATGTGTTTAAGTAATAGTCGTGATTATTATCTATGTGATGGTACGTGAGTGTAAACAACTCTCGTTCTTCCCAGTCATTCCCGTTTAAATTAAACAAACTATTTTCAGCTTTAATTTTACATGTTTGATGTACTATACTCTTTGCTCTGTCGTCGATGCATAACCGTATAATAAACGGGGCTTCTATCTTTGAAAATATAACATCTGATGAATTATCAAAACCTGAATCAACAAGTAAAACACTATGTTTGTCGCCGAAGTCAAATTTTGGTTGCAATTCAAATGATGGGTCACGGTGCCGCCATTTACTATAGTGCAACGGATACTGATGGCTAGTTCCTTTACTATCCAGTAAGAATTCGCCACCGCGGTCGAATACGCTGTCAAAACTTCTTGATAATAAGGCTGCTATAAAATGACCAAAACCGCCACTTGGGTAATCGACACATACTAACATTATAGGTTCCTATATAATCCCAATAATATCTTTGGGTCATAAAAGTCACTTTCAACTTGTTCTAGTTGTGATGATACGATAGTATCCACACTTTTGAAGTTAACGTCGCCTGTAAAATCATCTTTATATTCGGTGTTTTTAGTAGGTATGAGATTTAATTCACGTAGGTCATATTTGTCCATAAATTCTTCTTTAATAAAGTTTGCTTCTTCATATGATATATCAATATCGAGTGATACCCGTGCAAATGTTTTTGGTAATAGGATTTCATCTGGTTTTTCTAGAAGTGTAGAGAGTTTAAGGGTGCGATACTTGGGTGCGTCAGGCCAAGCGATGTGATTTGGCTCACCTCCCCATTGGATAATTGTTGCGCCTCGCTCATCGTCCCAAGCATCGGAGTAATTATGCGGAAATGCATTACCAATGTATTTCACATTACCCTGAACCTGTCTGTGGTGGAAGTGACCACTATAGACTTGTTCGACACCCTTAAAATCATGCACGGTAATATCACCGTGATCAGGCATACGCACCATTGCGTTCATGTAGAAGTGGGGCAACTCAAAGTGACCAAGAAGATATTTTGCTTCCATCTTTTTTACCTTCTTGTGATCGTCACCTACTAGCCATGGTGCAATAGCCACATCGCCTTCGTTAAAGAAATCATTAACGATGGTAATGCCTTTAATGTTTCTAGCCCATTCTGCACTCTGAATATCCCGACGATCACGATAATATAAATCATGATTGCCGGGAATAAAGAATACTTGACTAAAAGCATTTGATAGTTTTTCTAAAGCTTGTAGACTGTAGTTTAGCGTCAAAATATTGATGCTCGCACGAGCGTGATGCCAATCACCTAAGAAGAAACAAGTTTCACAATCGTTCTTCTTTCCTTCAGTGATTATCCAATCAACGAAATCGGCACAATCTTGATTATGTAGTTTTGAATTACTTTTGTTGCCAAAATGAATATCAGTAAACATAATAGCTTTTTTAAATAGATTACTCATTAGTTGCCCTTTTTATTATATACTATTATATCGTATATGCAAGAGTAATGTCTATATATATAATATATTAAATATATATTGCATTACGCAACCCGTTCGCATATAAATAGTATATAAGGAGAATTTAATGCTACAAGAAATACTTAAACTATACCGAGATGGAAATATATCAACCATCAAATTAAGCAGAATGCTATCTACAAATACTACCTTACAAACTGAACTGAACTTGTATTGCGATTTATCTATACCAATGATGGGTAAATTCTATATGTACTTGAATGATATTAATGAAAAATCAGTAAACTGCGGCGAAGGTGTTCCTAAGCGTTTTTTATCTCTTTCTAAGGGCTTCATGAATTATTGCGGTAATCAATCTACATGCGTATGTAATAAGTTGAATGCCGATACTAAACGAAAATCTAAATCGCACGATGAGAAACTTAATATAATTAAAAAACGAAAAGCAACAAATAACATTGTATATGGATGCGACTTCGCTAGTCAAACATCCACCACAAAGCGCAAAGCTGCCAAAACGTGTATTGATAGATACGGTAGTGTATCGCCTATGATGAATGTAGACATCCAACACAAATCCCAACATACCTGTTATGAAAATCATGGCGTTTCGTTCCCGCAGCAAAACAAGAATATCTATGATAAGACATGTGATGTATTTGAGGATAGATATGGTAGCCCGCGTCCTGCGCAAAATTCAGAGATTTCAAAAAAAACAACTATCACGCTGAAGTCCAGTATATATAATGATGTCATTCAAATACGTGATAACGCTACTCCGTTATTTGATATGAACGAATATGCTACCGCCCAAGCAGATGCGTCATTTAACTGGCAATGTAAACAATGCGATCATATATTTTCTCAACCTATACTACCGGGACTAAACGCACGATGTTATATATGCCATCCTAAAACCGAGTCTGTAGGTGAATATAAAATCAGACAATATTTGAATAAACAAAAGATAAAATACATCCACCAAGATCGCACAATTATTGGACCAAGTGAGTTAGATTTTTATTGCCCAGACCAAAAAGTAGCTATTGAATATAACGGATTATACTGGCATTCGGAAGTAGTCAATCAAGATAGATCGTATCATTTATCTAAACATAAAAAGTGTATGCAACTTGGAATTACGTTATTGCACGTATTTGAACACGAATTGGAGCATAAATCTGATATTGTATTTTCAAGGATTGGATCGGCATTATCAAAATCACAAATCAGCATAGGCGCACGAAAGACCACGATTAGTATAATTGATAATAAAATAGCATCTGAGTTCTTAAATAATAATCACTTACAAGGCAGTGCTAATGCAAAATATTCATTAGGGTTGATGCATAATAATGAGTTGGTATCGGTTATGACATTTGTGCGAACTCGTTATTCTAAAAAATATGAATACGAGATGCTTAGATTTGCATCTAAGAATGGATACAATGTTCAAGGCGCGGGGTCGAAATTATTCAAATTCGCGTGTAACACATATGATTTTAAATCAGTAGTTAGTTACGCGAACTTGTCTTGGGGAGAAGGGGATTTTTATTCTAATCTAGGATTCGTGAAAAGCCATTCTTCTAAACCTAACTATTGGTATTTCAAAGGACTTAATGTAGAAAGTAGAATAAAATATCAAAAGCATAAATTACCACAAGAACTTCATTATTTGGGGTCTGAGTGGGAAATAATGAAGTTCTTGAAATTCAATCGGTTCTGGGATTGCGGTAATAATGTGTGGATATGGGAAAAATAATTATTTCTTCTTTGGCTTATTTCCCGCCTTGGTTATATCAGTTGCTGCTTGCCATTGATCTGGCTGTGCCAACGCTTGTCGGGTGTAACTTGGGGTCAATCCGTTCATTTCAAGAATATCATCCCGTATATTTTGACCACGTTTTTCGATATTTAAAACTCTCGTAAATGAAGCGTTAATTATTGCGGTATAATACGCAAATGGATTTTGTGATTTACTTTCGTCGAACTGAAGTCCAACCTGTGAAAGCTGCATTAACGCTTGTTGTTGCATTTCATCGTTATATGTGTTTCCTGTTAGATAAATTGTGCCATTCCTACGTGCCATGAACGACCCGTACTCAGTTTCCGGGCACCATACTTTCCCATGATAATCTACAGTTGGTTCATTTGGATGATGCACTTTGCTTCTTCCGCTACCACTTCGTTTACCCTCATATAAGTTTACATTCTCCATGCGAGTTACATTTTTCTTTTCTGATAATAAATTCACATTGAATATAGTCGTTGGTTTTCCAAATGATGTGATTTCATTCAACTTATGAGTTGTTCTGATGCCAGCAATAGTACATAGCGCTAAGAAACTATCGACGTGTTTCTTATCCTTCTGACAATAGCTTTTCATGTTGCCACTTCTAATCCATCCATCCCCATCAATCATGGTATCGATGAGAAGTGATCTCTGTTTTTGTGTTAATGATAAAATAAAATCCATTGGCAGGACTTTATCTGTTATCACATCATTTACTTTATTGCATATGTCTTTGTTTAATGTGAAAGAAATCAATTTATCGAGTATACTTTCTGAAAAACCAGCATTTAGTGAATGTAGACATTCACGAATTCTATCAGCGTGAGTGCCTTCGTTTTGATACACAGATATTCTGGTATAATTTCGTGATTTATCGTTATAGAAATTTCCCTCAGTAACAATCCAACCGATGAGTTCAACGAATGCATCGCTGTGAATGCTTTCGCCATCTTCTACTGGCTCACCAGTTAAAATAATTTTATCTTTTTCCAAAATGTATTCAACTTCTTTTAACCCAGAGTCGGTAATAAATTTATGGCGAGGAGTTACTAATGCATCCATCCCGCGAACTGTCATCTTGAACATTTTTCCATCAAAATCATCTCTGAATATTGATTTAATGGATGACCACGTTAGCTTGTTGTCGGTATACGATAGAATGGTATCGTGATCGGTGATTTCGTTTATTCCCAACCACCCTCGTTGTGTCAACGCTTCCGTTTTTTCATCGACACAATATCCGCGCCAGTTATATCTTGAACCATAGCGTTCGCACAGTTTCATAAACATACGACCAAGTTCATCGGTCATTCGTCCACGATCTTCCTTGAAATATCCATTATCCATTCCGCCTTCCCAATGCGATTTTCCTACCATAATAAGTTCATTATCATCATTAAATGAATAATGTGCAAACGGCGGGAAATATAATCGCACGTGCCGGTCTGCTACTGATTTAGGATTTTTCTTACGACCCGGTTCTTCGGGAATATGGTCAAAGGTATGGACACGAAATACCACATCTTGTTTTGGAATCTTTTTCCAGTTTAATAGTTCAAAATCACTTAACTTGACGGTTTCACCAGCTTTCTTTGCTATATGAAACTGATTTTTCTGAAGACGATCCGCACGATTTCTTTTTGCTTCGGCGATTGTTCGGATGTTGATCCTGTCAATTGATGGTAGGATGATATCATAATCTTTGAAATAATCGTCTACGAATGAACAATATGTGTTCTTACTTAGGTGTATTTGACGTAATAAGTCTCTGTTGTTTAAATATTTTTGTCTAGCCATTCCTGTCCTTGGGGTTAAAAAAGTATAATACTATTTATTACTGTATTATATACGTACATTAATAATAGCATAAATACTATAGTAAATGCAAGGAAAAAGTGAATAAAATGCCACCAGTAGCACCAAGTAATAATCGTCTACCTTCAAGTCAAAATCAAACTAATAGTTTGTTTGGTGTTGATATTTCACGTGGCTTGAACTCGGTTCTTAGACAAGCGAAGGATGTGGTTGGGAATATTGTTAATCCAAAAGACCGACGTTTGGGAAATGCAGGATTATCAGCTGGTGCACAAGCATCAGATAGAACACCGACTACTGCTAAGTTTAATGAGCAGGATTGGCGTGTTAGACTTAGTTTACCACCAAAGAACCCGTATTTTTACAATGATACGGCGAATGCAGTAATGCGTCCATTAGCAGCAACGGCTGGTCTTATATGGCCATATACACCACAAGTAATGCTTTCGCATAGTGCATCATATGCATCATCGCAACCTACACATAGTAACTATCCGCAGTTCTTTTATGGTTCTTCGGCGGTTGATCAAATCCAAGTAACTGGTGAATTCACGGCACAAAATGCATTAGAAGCTGCATATATTGTAGCAACTATTACTTTTTTACGTAGTGTAACTAAAATGTTTTTTGGCAATGATCAAAATGCAGGAACCCCGCCGCCTGTTCTACGATTGAATGGATATGGCGATCATATTTTTAAAGATGTTCCAGTGGTAGTGACTACTTTTAACTCAGATTTTAGCGGCGACGTTGATTATATTAATGCGTTTGTTAATACCATCGATAGTATTAATACTGGAAATACACGTGCAGATGGCAGTGGTGCCGAACGCCGCATCGAGAATCTATTGCAGCGGCCTACACGTGTGCCAACAAGAACTAATATTACAGTTGGACTTCAGCCGCTATATAGTCGTGATCAAATGAAGCAGTTTGGACTTAGTGACTTTGCGGCAGGACGACTTATTGATAAAGGCGGATTTATTTAATGGCTGTTTCGTATACTTCGACCTCACCCTATCTTGATACTGGTAGATTTGGAAACTATCTGGACGTTATGACCAAACGTCCGATACCCCGTGCGCCAGACGATGTTGTATATGAGATTCAACAAGTGTATCAATACCGCCCAGATATGTTGGCATATGACCTTTATGGCGATGCTGGATTATGGTGGGTATTTGCTGCTCGTAATCCAAACACTTTTGAAGACCCTATTTGGGATTTTAGTGCAGGGGTATCTTTATACCTACCTAAACAGGCAACACTTATTGAATCATTAGGATTATAAAATGGCTGAAGTAGACGTTAATGGCGGCGTAGGTGAAGGCGATTACGGTGGCGATTTTACCGACCCAAAAAAAATAGAAACCCCGCAACCACCATTTCCATCGTCGTTTTGGAGTGATGTTGTTGAGGAACCAGAAGCATCAGGGATTGATGTAAGTGTTTCGGATTTATCGAACAATATTAATCAACAGCGAGCCACAGCAACTTCTACGCAAAGTATAGTTGATGATGCAGCGCAAGATGCTTTTGAAACCCGTGATACTATTACCATCGAGCAAAGTCGAGCATTGAAAAATGAACGGGATGCGGTATCTGCACGAGTAGCAAACAAGCAGCATATCGATGAATTAAAAAAGAAACCATCACAAGGCAGGGATGGGATTGACGTATATGATGAAGATTATCGCAAAATAAATCCACCAAAAACAAGTGGCAACGATGACGATCATTCTTTTGCCCGTAAATCGACACCTGAAAAATCTATTAGTGGTGAATCACAATCTGTCGCTGTAAATAGACAAGAAATAAAACTGAATATCGATAAACAGGATAATATTTTGGATGCATATTCGAACTATACATATAATATTGATTTGTATTTATTAGACGATGATACATATAATACGATGGTATTGAACCCAACATCTATTGCTGCTGTACGCAATCGTCTTATTATTAGTTCAGGAGACAAGCGATATCCAGTAGGAATGCGTAATAGTGAGTTTGATGATACTTTCTATATTGATGACCTTGAAATGAAAACGGTAACGCCAACTACTGGTAAAAGTAAAAATACGAACGTCACTAATGTCAGCTTTAAAATCATTGAGCCATATGGTGTGACGTTACTTGAACGTATTGAAAATATGGTTCGTGATACATTCAAGCCCGGTCTACGTCCGAAGATGTATTCGCAGCTCCCATATCTTATCAAGATTACGTTTGTCGGATATGACAAAGATGGCGTTCCTAAAAAGATTGACAACGCCACCCGATATATTCCAGTAAAACTAACTTCGTTGACATTTGATGCGAATGAAGGTGGTGCCACGTATGCAATAAATGCCGTGCCATATAATCAGGAAGCAATGTCAACCACAAGTATTGTTTTGCCCAAGATGATTCAGATTGCAGGAAAGACAGTTGAAGATTTTTTGAATAACAGTGTCACTGTATTCGATAAAGTGGATAGAGACAAAGACAAAATTAGGAATGATAAAGCCTCACAATCGGCTCGTGCGAATAATAGTGACGTAGCTCCTACGACAAGAGATGTATCAACCTATAGTTTTGAAAGCTTAGAAGACTTGCTTAATAAATATTATATCTCATTGACCAGTAATAATCTGGCAGCACAAAGTCGCTTTTTGCCAGCAGAAATGAGAAAGAAACTTTCAACATCTGCTGGTTGTCCGGGCGAATCCATACGTAGACGGGATTATCCTGATACTGTTGAGTTTGTGTTTTATGAAGATATAGGCAAGAGTGCTATCGAATATGATTCACTTCAGCTTGAAAATATACCTAACACCTCTACCTATGAAAACAACGCTTTCTTGCAGCATTTCGTGTCAAGTATCAGCCCGTCATCATATAAGTTGGTTGATAAAACCACCTTGCGATTAAATGCAGGAACAAGTATTATTAAGGTTATTGAAGTTATTATGCTGCATAGTTCTTACATTCAGGATCAGCTTAAATCAACCGACAATGATAAAAACAAACCGCTTAAATGGTTTAAAATAACACCTCGTGTTTTGTTAGGTGAGTGGGATAGTAAAATAGGTCGCTTCGCATACAAGATCAGGTATACTATATCGCCTTATATGGTATTTAATATTAACTACCCGAAAGCACCTCGTGGAAATCCTAAAGGTAATGGATATCATAAGCAATATGATTACATTTATACTGGACAAAACACAGATGTTCTTGATTTTGACATCAAATATAATATTGCATATTACAGACAATCTACCCTTGGTATTGGTGACGAAGCACAGGAAGCGGATGATCCAGAAAATGAATCAGGTGATGTAAATACACCAGTGCATTATTCGGCAAAGCCTAAAGCGGTAAGTTCTGGACTTCCAGATAAAGGTCAGGGTTCGTTAGCTTTATCCGCAAGAGATTTGGCAAAGACCGTTTTGACCGAGGGACCAGAAATGATTGGTTTGAAGTTAAATATCATCGGTGACCCTGCGTTCATTATGCAATCAGAGATTTATAGTCAGGATCATATTGATCCACTGAATAATCTACCAATGACAGCATTCTTAGATGACGGAACCATTAACTATGATTACGGCGATCTGCTTATAAATATGAACTTTAAGTTTCCATCAGATTACGGCAGCGATGGTCTTATGCAACTCGCTGAAAACTCGTCTAATAAATATAGATCAAGTGACCAGTTTAGTGGCATATATCGAGTAACGCACGTCGATCATACATTTACGGGCGGGCAGTTCAATCAGACTTTACGAGGCGTAAGACTTCTAAAAACTAAAGAAAAGGTGGATGTTGATAAAATCAATAAAGAACGTAAAGAAGCGCAGGAAGAAAGACAAAAGTGCATTGAAAAAAACAAACTGAATACCCAATATATTTCTACCGTTAGTGTAACTAATGGGTCAGATGATGTAACTAATGGGTCAGATGATGGCGGCGAAGATTCAATAGCACTTGCTGATTATCAATCAAGAGGGCAACTTTTACAAGACAATCGACAACTCGCCTTACGTCAAGCCGCATTAAGTAAAAATCTTGGTGGCACTGACGAACTTAACACTAAGAACGATGTAGGCAAGGCAACGGTTAATCAAAATCCATTCGATGATGTGGTTCGGGATACCACAAATATGTCAAGAACGGAAAGAGCTAGATTTAATGAGTACGTAAGACTTCGTAATAAGTTGAATGAATCAAGAGCGGCTGGATTGTCAGACGAGTCTTTCCAGCAAGCTACTGCCGCCTTACAGAAAAAATTCAAATACAATTAATAGGATAAATTGATATATGGCATTAAATACACGAGGTCAATCCACACGAGGCGGTGATAAAACCAACAGACCAGATCGGGAACCGGGCGCATACCTTGATTCAGGTCCATATATAGCAGTTGTTATGAATAATGTTGATAACAAACGCACTGGTACTATTTCTGTATACATTCCAAACTTGGCATCGGATTACAGCGAACGACTTGATGTTAGGTTTGCAAGTCCATTTATAAGTCACACCCGAGCCGATGGTAAAAATGGTGACTATGCATCGTCAACACAAACTTCAGGCATGTGGTTACAGCAGCCGGATATTGGATCGGAAGTATTAGTTATTTTTGCGAATGGCGATACAAACCAAGGTTTTTGGATTGCATGTGTGCAGGACCGTTATAACAACCATTCGTTGCCGGGGTTTGCTAGTTCTATATTTTGGGACGCAGACACGGACCCAGAAAAGGAGTTTTTAGACCCATCTACTGGAAAATATGATACAGCACAGGCAGTCGGTGAATTTTACGATCCCATCAAAACGGGCACGATGTCACACCATGAAAATGTGCCTAACCCAATGGTTAAAGAAAAGCCGATTAATAAATACTTGAATAGTGTATATAAAGAACAGGGATTGAATGGTGATTTAATTCGTGGGCATACTACAAGTTCAGCCCAACGAGAAACACCGAGTAACGTTTTTGGTATTAGCACAAAGGGACGCCCTGTGTATGATGCTAAAGATAATGCATCTATTATTGAAAAACTTTCCGGGAATCGCATCAGTGATTTGACTGGCAAAGAGTTAGATGCATTTAAATTCGCAACACGCAAGCAAGGACATAGCGTAGTTCTCGACGATGGCGACATTGAAGGAAAAAACAATCTTGTCCGAATGCGTTCGGCATCAGGTCATCAAATTTTGTTACATGATACCGAGGGCGTTGTGTATATCGGAAATGCCAAAGGAACAGTATGGATTGAAATGGATAATAGTGGAACGCTTGATATATATTCGCAATCTAGTGTTAATGTACGTTCAAATAATATGAATTTATACGCTGATAGTAATATTAATATGCACGCTAAGAAAAATATCAGTATCCTTGCTGAAGGAAAATTCCAAGTTGATGCTGGTAATATAGATTTAAAATCTACTACTACGGGTATAAAGTTAGATTCATCCCGTGCGGTTGATATAAAAGGATCGGCGGTTAATCTCGACGCATCCGGTACTATTAATCTTAATGCGGGCGGCGATGTTAAAATTGATGGAAGTTGCGTTGAACTGGGAAATGGTGCTGGCGGCGTTTCGGGAACACCTGTTGCGTTAGCCAAAGTTCCCGTGGATGACACAATACGCACGGGTAATGGATTTTGGATGGTTAGTGACGGTACGATTAATACCATTGTATCCCGTGTGCCTACACACGAACCATTTAAATCACGAGGCGAAGATAAACAGGAACAGATTGATCTTGCTAATCGACAGGCAGCACAGGCAGCTACTACTGCTGAATTGGATGATACCCCTACTAAACCGGGACCAACGCAAGCCAGAACAAAATATTTAGATAAAGCAGATCGTGTTACACGAGGCGCAGTAATTAAACAACCTGAACCAAATGGTGCGGTAGGTGATCTTTCTGCGGAAGAAACAAAGCGTTTACTTGCAGCAATCGGACAACGTGAAAGTTCCAATAATTATCAGGCTGTTAACCAGTTTGGATATCTTGGTAAATATCAAATGGGATTGGCAGCACTTGAGGATGCGGGATACGTTAAACCGGGAACGTTTGCTTCGGCACAGCAGGCAGGTTATTCATTTAGAAATATTAATGATGTTCTACAAGACCCTAATGTGTGGACTGGTAAAGAAGGCGTAGGAAGTCGCCCTGATTTTCTAGCTTCAAAAGAAGGTCAAGAAGCAGCTATGGAAACATTTACCGACCGTAATGTAGCAACACTGAAACGTATTGGTGTTATTAAAGCATCTACCACAACGCAAGAACAAGCTGGTTTGATTATGGCTTCGCATCTTAAAGGTCCGGGCGATGTTAAAAAATGGGCTAATAATGGTGGAACATTCACGGATGGTAATGGTGTATCAATAGATACCTACTATAATATTGGTCGTTCGGCTATCGCTTAATCTAACAATCCAAGCAACTCTAAATCTTCATCTTCACGTGATGTTCTTTTATTAGATTCGCCAATAAGTAGTTCGTCGTCTTCTTCAACGACCGCACATATGATTTCTTAGAACAGTTTGGCATACATTATCCATACCTACTAACGTTAAAGAGCCGCAATAAATCAGGCCGTGCTAAATCCGCCGCCCAATCAAAGGTAGGAGAGTTAATTACAACCCATCCCCGTGTTCGTGAAGCCTATCAACATTACATCAAGCCATTCTTTGAGCGTGATATTGATTTATGGAAACAATCACAGAATAAACGAGAATATCCCTATACGATTACGCATAGGGAGTTATTGGAATACTTCAAATAGGGCGAATGACATACTTGACATATAGGTGACGGGAACATCCCACCAAATCCCCTCAACTAGCAACCCTGCAAACAACGCTACTCCGATGAATATTAACTTGTTCATTATTTGTTTCCTGTAAAAGATAGCAAAGTCTACCGGGCTTTTTCTGTGGTCGCTTCACTGCTTAATTTCTACCCCGGTTCTCTTCGGTAAAAATCCTCGACCCTCTGTCTTCCCCATTATTTAATTTATTTTTTGGTAACCATATTCCCTAATATATTATTAAATAATAATGGCTATCATCTGTGTATGAAAACAGTCAATCCAAAGCCACAAAAAAAGCTGATATCATATACCAAGGCGGCGAAGCCCGTGTATCAATATCAGCTTGTTTTAAATAAGACGGTTTAAGAACATACTTCACAAAAGTCTTTAAATGACCCATCATCCTGTTCTACAACAGTCCATCCAGATTTAGTGACAAACGAAACCATCGTTTTAAGTTCAGTTTGGTATGCATATTGTTCGAAGTTATCTTTAAGTACGGTGCCACACTTGTCACACATACAGTAGTAGGTTCTTTTAATCAATGTGATTGGTGGGTGCGGCGGGACTCGAACCCGCAATCCATAAGGCACCAGATTTTTTGTAAAACTCTCGTTTCCGAAAGCCTTACTGAAAAGTCTGGCGTGTATACCAATTCCACCACGCACCCGTATTATGGTCTTCCCGTCGAGACTCGAACTCGAAATACAAGTTTAGAAGACTAGTGTGATATCCAGTTTCACCACGGGAAGAAATGTAAAATGTAATGCTTATTATAGAGTATACGATAAGCGGTGTCAATACAACAATGATAGCCGTGGCAAGAAAGTTATAAATTGCGTCCATCATTTATTTATGAATGGATGGACAAGATGCCCATCCATTCAAATATCCGATAAAAATACCAGAAACCAATCCACTTATAATAGCCAATAATGATAATATCATTCTAGATCGTACTGTTTGGAATACATCCCGACGAAACTGAATGGGTCGTCTTTATTTGTCACTAGGTTTCTATCCAGCATATATTTCATCACAGGGGATTTGATAAGCTCAAGTCTGCCATTGTACCAATGCTTCATATTATCAATATTATTGGCGCTGGCGTGAAGTATAGATTGGTATCCAGTGAATTTCAAATCATTGTAATTTTCTGTCTTTGAAAATATAACTTTTTTAGACCTTATTAGTGATTTCTCACTAACACATATTTTATGATGTATTTCACCGTGTCTGCCACACCCATGAACTGATAAGTTCATATACGATGACTGGTCAGTAGTTTCAAATAGTTTTTCTGACCTAAAATCCTCATGTAATGTATGCGATAGGTTATCTACTAAATGATTCTTTAGCAGATGGCACTGCTTTATATGTAGTTCTGGTAATTCAGGACTTATGAAAAAGTATTCCATATTTTCGTGACCTAAAGTTGATTGATAAGGAAGGTCCAAATGCCAAGCAGAGAATTTTTCATTACGGTATACCAAGTGTGGTTTTTCGAAACCATGTACTTGTACCCATTTCCTGTTTTCATATTTTTTACTAAGGGCGTCTGTTCCCCAAACTACAGCAGCGTTCAAATGTTTAGCAAATCCCATATTCAATAATGTCCATTCATCTGTGTATAAATTGGATGATAGAACAGTCTTATCTGTTTGGTCAATCGTCGTTATAGTAGTTTTTTTGTCAGGATGATGTTCATAAAGCCAGTCGATAATTGATTTGTCGATACCAAAATGACCAGCTATCGGCCAATACCTAACAATGATTTCATCAATGTGTAAATTGTTGCGAATAAATGCATTATACATCGTGAGACTATCTGTACCACCACTAAACCATAACACAACCACATCATTGGTTTCTCTGATTTGGTGTGCTCGGATATCTATCAATTCCTCAAATGATAATGTAGGGTCTATTTTCCAATTATATTTGCTGAAAGCGTCATCAAACATATTAAACTCAAGTAGCCCTCCATTCGTCATTTGCTCAATGTGAGCTAAATGGCGGTTGAAAAATAGTTTATTGTTGACAGTATATCCACGTGGCACATCGTCTATGATCATTTATTAAATATCCATGTTTAATTAAGTATATCAAAATTGACAACGAATGTCAATACAATTGGCGGATAGTGTGGGATTCGAACCCACGGAACCTTGCGGTTCACTCAATTAGCAATCGAGCGCTTTCGGCCAACTCAGCCAACTATCCATATTATAGTAGAGGCGAGAACTGACCGTCGCTTTAAATATGGACTTTAACCATATACCTCTAAAATGGTGGGTCTTGACGGGTTTGAACCGCCGACATTCTCGATGTTCATTAACTTTGAAGATTTCCCTTCGCAGTATACCAATGACGGTCTAACAATAGACCGGAGACTATAGGAAGTCTCACATAAGCGAGATGCTCTACCAACTGAGCTAAAGACCCTTTATTCTTTTTGACATTTAGCCTACATTTCTGTAGTTTCCGATTGATACCACGTGGAGGTAGTCAATATTATCAATCTGGAGCTATGGGGTAACGATCCCCACCATCCGCAGTGCAAGTGCAGAGTCTGTCCCATACAGCAGCCCCTAATATTTTAGGAATGGTGCCCCCACGAAGAATCGAACTCCGGTCTAGGGTTTTTCAAATACACCCTCGGATGTACTTGACAAAACCCTTGCTAAACCACTCAGCTATAGGGGCATTTTGTAACTCTTTCGTGTTGGCGATTGAGCCTTAGAAAACCTCAAGGGGCGCGGCCCATCCAACATTACGGGTCCGTTCAAGGTGTATTATTATTTATCATGATAAAAATAATCTATAAAACTTTCATATGGCGTGAATCCAAATGCGTGATTATTTTCTATGTGTTTGTGGCTATTCATCCAATCGATATATTTAATACAATCCTCTAAGTCGTTGCTTAATGTATTCAAATCAAAATCGAACACCTTATTTCTATCTTTGAGGTATTCGAATGCACCGGTGCAGCTGTATAACTTTCGCATGGTTGATCATATGTCTTTTCACAGAAGTCAATAATACGCTTATTATTATTATATGGATTACTGACGAAACTGGTTGTTATAAACCTTTGTTCATTGCCGAGAAACTGATCAATGCATTCCATCTGATTGTATAGTATTGCTTTTTCATATTCTTGAACACCGTTGTAATTTTTTGGATTTTGATATGAAAAGTCTTTGATATTTCTACCTACTTCGGAGAAACAAACTATAAAATATATATCATCAAACTTTTGCATTAGATCATATTCACGTTTTACCGTGTCTATAATCATACTATTTCCATGACCGCCGAATGACCTATTGATAAGAAGGGTGTCTGGATATTTTAGAGCGTGTACCCGAGTGAACCAACTATAATGTATCCAACTGCATCCAATAGCATATACTACTTTATTGGCTTTGATATTATCATCATATTCCCATCCATCCCGATAAACGGGGTTTTCTTCAAACATACTTTTCATACATATATTTATGGAACGTGTTCCTGCGCCTTTTATTTTGGTAGTCACGTCTGGATTCGAACCAGAATAAAAACTCTTATGAGGAGTCGGCATTCGCCAGTTATGCTACGCAACTATATATTGGTGGGCCAACAAGGACTCGAACCTACCACCTCGACCGTGCTAACGTCGTGCTCTCCCCGATGAGCTAATACCCCGAAACTATGTTCAACTTTAGCCAGTATATAACCCCTATGACCCGAAGGCTTGAACTTAATCAAAATAAGGAGCATCACTATTGAACGTGAAGCGCTTTTGCTTTGTTGGAGCGGATAGGGAATTTCGAAATCCCGACACGAAGGTTGGAAACCTTCTGCTCTGCCTCTGAGCTATATCCGCATTTTTTAGTCTATGATAAATCCATTGTCTTCGAGGTCTTCACGTAATACCCAATCTGAATCGAATAAAACTGATTGTCCACCGATTGCAGAATCGATTAGTTTACGTGCCTCGCCGACTGGCTTACCTGTGTGTTTAACTACTGCTCTTACGCCCTCTGCGGCGTTTACGTTTGAACGATAACCTACGATCATCATTGCTTTTCTCCTTTTTGATAATAGTATTTATCGTTGTATATTTTGGTTGCAGGGGGGGGATTCGAACCCCCGACCTTGAGTTTATGAGACTCACGAGCTGACCACTGCTCCACCCTACGTTATTTTGGTACGAGTGAGAGGACTTGAACCTCCAAACCTTTCGGCACCAGAACCTGATTTGAACTTTGAAGGTTTAGCCTTCTCGGTTCCCCAAACAATCTAACTTGTAGATTGGAGCCTATAACGGAGACTCTCATAAATCTGGCGTGTTTACCAATTTCACCACACTCGCTCACTGAAGCCATTCATATACTGCATCGACATTGGTAAAGGTTTTTGAACCCTTTCGACACATAACGTGTATATTCGCTTCGTTAAAATATCTTATTACGCCGAAACCTTTGTATCTACCGTTACCGGGATTGCGTTGGTTCCAACGTGTTTTTCTTTTATACGGAACAACATATTTATGTTCCAATCCTAAGAGTTCGCCACACTTAGCATAAAACTCTTGTTCACGGCAAATCCGTGCTTCTTTTATATCTTTCATTACAGTATTTATTATACCATGGCGGAATGCGGATGTCAACTAAAATATGTCACATTTCAATCCTTCATCCCATTCCCAAAATGGATACAGCCGAGATGTGCCACCCCGCTTTTCAGTAATACTGCACCGTGCTTCGGGTGCCGCTGACAACCAGCGCCAACACGTATTTTCAACTGACGTTCCTACCCTATGTTTACAGTTAAAGCATCCTTTTTCAGATGGATACTTTAATGCGTCCCAAAACTCTTTTTTATCAGAATGCATAGTTTGTGTGTGCCACCCGACATTTGACTTGCCATGCCGCATTTGAATCTGCTGAAAACGGTGGCTTCAAAACTGCCTTTGGATTTTTCAACACCAATCCTTCATCGGTAGGCGAAGTATCGAGTGTTTTTGCAACTCTATCTGCTTCGTCCCATTTGTCTTTAAACCCCTCTGTGATGGTCTTAGCAAGCCATACACGCTCACCTACCACGTAATGGCTATATTCTTCGACGGAATCCTCTTTCAAGAATAGGTCTTCCATAATCTTAATACGTTCAGCAAATGTTTTGTCTAGTAATACTTCACCATCGGCGACTTGAACATCGAATAGATAGTTGGTATCGGTCGGTCCAGCCTGTGATTTACTGTGTAGTAGTTCGGCATTAAACACCCACCAGCCATTGCCGGGTACTGTGCGGAGTAGTCCAGTAGAAGCTTCTGTGGGTGTCCAAAGTTTGTGGGTATCGTTATGTCGTGTCATAGCCGTGACTTCTTTATCAGGCGATACAAACAAAACGTTACACGTTCCATTCTTTTTGTATTGACCTACCCATCCACGCTTTTCGTGAAAGTTTAGGAATGCTGGGGCAATCGCTTTACGTGGGCGACCGGGAAAGCAGTAATTGAATGTTTCATATTTCATAATAAGATACTACCTTACTTGTATTCTTTTGTCAATCCCCTGATGAAATCTTTTTCGCCATCTACTGCTCTTTCGTGCGCACTCCATAGATAAGGAATGCCAAAAATAATAAGCATTAAGGATGCGCTAACGATTGCCATCATTAATGTCCCGTTGACAAGATTAATACTAAAGCCAAGGAACGTCAAATACCAAATAATGGGGGTGCCGGGATGCGTTCCATATCCGGGAACATATCCACAGCCTTTAATCGTTCGTTTAATCATTCTAATCATATGGACACTCTGATTGCACTTTGCGATAGGCATCGTGATTATCCCGTGGATCGAACTCACGCATTGCGGCAACTGCCCAAACAGCGAAATGATGTGGAACACGTTGCATAATGGGCTTGCCATTAAACTGAACGGTGAACAAATCAAATCGTTCACCGTTATTGTTCGCATCGGATACGCCATCCTTGATGAAGGTGATATCGTATTTACCAGCCGCCATTTTCGTAACCAGCGTTTGCGGCATTCATGGTGGCAGTCTGTTCAAGGTATGCGATGTATTCGTTTTGGCGTTCAATGAAAGCATCGATAAAAACTTCTTCAAACATGGTGCCTTTGTATTGAACACCAGCTTCAAGACCGGTATCATTGTCAAACGCTTCACGTGCTTCGTCTTGAACTTCCATCATCTTGTTTTTCATTGCAGCCATTTTAATCTCCTGTTTCTGATATTTGAAGTATAGCAGATTTTGCGATTATGTCAAACCCTATTTACGGTTCCCAAGTTAAAATCTCTTCTTTCAGATCATCAATCTCGTCTTCCGTCATACGCTCATACATTGAGTTTGGAATGTTCCGCAGTTTTTTACCACTTGCCCAGAAGATTTCATAATCATAAACATAATAATGAAAGATGCCAACATCAGGTTCTGGTGGCGCTACATTGCCTTGAACATAAACCGGCAACCCGCCCAAAATCGTTGTTTCGAAACTAACGTTCATTTGTTCATCCACGCTGGCATTTTATTGGCTTCTGTAACGCCTTTAGGGCAACTGCAATATACAATGTCATCGGAACGACCTGTTGCGTTAGCTTCACCAAATCGTTTGATGCCATTGCGGCAGCAAGGTGCATTGGCTTTGATTTCTTCACGAATAGCTTGGTCATAAATGGTAGACATCTGAATCTCTCCTAATGTGTTCATCAACTTACAAATAGATAGTAGACTATATGTTATACGATGTCAACAACTAAATGACGGGGGCTTTCACCCCCGCTTGGATTAGATTAGGTCTTTTAGGCGATCAAGTGCTTTTGCCAAATCGGGATCGTTCAGTGTTGCTTTGATTGCCGGGGTGGCAACGATTGCCAACAACTGTGCAACCACTTCTTTATCTTCAACCGCCAATGCGTCTTTGATGCTGTTCTCGGTAGTAACAGTCTTCTTCGACTCTGGTGTGGCAACAATGAAGTCTTCTGGCATACCAGCCACTTTTTCAAGTGCTTTGCTAATTTTAGTCAGCAACTTTTCGTTGTTCTTGTATTTTGGGTTGATAATGATTTGACTATCAACGCCGACTTCCTGTGTGCTGACACCGTTAGCGGCAAGCATTGCTACTTCTGTTTCGCTAAGTGCGGAAGTTGCTACACGCTTGCGTAACTGTAAGTTTGCGCTTGCGATAGCCTCACCATCTTCGTCATTGCCGATGCCGGTAATGCTTTCTGCGGAACGGGTTGCTACTGCATTCTCAACGATTTCTGCTTTGATTTCGCCATCAAGTGAGGACTTAATGCCCGTCAACCCTTTGATAACTGCATCAACGGTTGCGAATACTGCAATACCTTCAACGTTAATCTCTGGCTTGCTCGGCTTTTTTGACTTGGCGGCTTTCGGTGCGACAACTGCTTCGTCAAGTGCTTTTTGAAACATATTCATTTGCAAAATCTCCTGTTTGCGTTCAACTGATAATGTGAATATACACTATCCAACGGATATGTCAACAGGTATTTTAAACTTTTTTAACATCACAAGCAATAATTGCGTTGCCCATCTTTTTGTAAAATCGCAATGTTCTATCAATCGCTTCTACATTTGATACACATACGCATTTGTGTTCACACGCTTTCGCTTCTTCAATCGTTGTAAAGAATGTATTGCCAATGCGATTGTATACATTATCAGTGGGTATAAAAATCATTTTACAAATTCCATTAATGGCGGAGGATAATAGCATCGAACTATCAACCTTGCGGTGCCACGGTTTTCAAGACCGTTTGAGGAGCCAACCTCGGTATCCTCCGTATTCTTTATTTATGTATCGTATGAATCAACCATATAAAAGCTAATCCAATAATACCTAACCCTATGTAAGTAGCCATTATGTTAATCCTTATCAACTGTATATTTATTGGTTGGCGATACCGAATTTTGGTTCTGGGTATTGGATTCGAACCAATGTAATGACACGCCTTATCAAGACGCCGCTTTTCCTATCAGCCAACCCAGATGAATAAATATAATATGCAAAAAAAATTACTATGCACCACTAGTAGATGCGGAACCCATATAATTCGATATTCCATACAACAGCAATGTGATGCGATTCTGCGAATTTCTATATCATCCATATGATACCGCATTTACAAATAAAGAAGAGTTTAGGCAACTTTGGAATACTATGTGTCAGCCACATTAATTTTTGGCAGGTTCAAAAACACGTTTACCTGCAAAAGAATCAAGAAATTCGAATATTTATTTCCTGATTGGAGAATGGCAGGGACGGCGCAGATTTGAACTCGCATCGGGTGGGTTGGAACCACCTATTCTACCGGATTGAACTACATCCCTATATAAAAATGGGATCAAAATCCCACTCGACAACATAATCTGGAGAACGGGGCGGCGGGACTCGAACTCACGACCTACGGATTAACAATCTGCTGCTCTGCCTCTGAGCTACTGTGTATTTCATATAGTATTTAGTAAGGTTCGATATTATATCGAACTTTTCCATCCGTCACCGCGTGGAGGTAACTATATATTGACAGACGAGGATACGCTCGGAATCGAACCGAGAATAGACACGGGTTAAAAGGCCGCCCCAACAAACCAATAGTTGGCTCGTATCCAGTAGTAAGCGATTAATTCTACCATGGATGCGCAAGTTTCCATGGCTAGCTTAGTTTTGACATTATATTATATTCCCGGCGTATATTAAAAAGATGATTTAAAGAAAAGAAACATTGCCAGTCCGATTACCACGACTGCTGCGATTAATAACGATCCGATTGCTATTTCCATTATATTTTCCTTTGTATAATTGGCGAGGGTGATAAGATTCGCATCATTTCTAGAATTGATGCTTACCTACTATCTCTGATTAAACAGATCAGCGTCTTAGCTAAAGACCCCACCCTCATTGTTTTGGCACTCCCGGTAGGATTTGAACCCACGTGTGTCCAGCTAACCTTTCAATCCGTTCGTAGCGGAAGGGTATACGGAAGTATTATTCTGTTATTGAAATTGTTAGGTCGCCAGTTAATCCTGCCTGACCTGATTGATTGGTCGGAATGGTAAGTCTTCCACCAACATAAAATAAACCCTTGCCTTTATTATCCAATAATATCGGACCAGTTGGACTAACAGTTAGTTGGTCTACTGTTAACGTAGAGCCACCTTTTGAAATAGTGAATGATGAAGGAACAGTTACTATCACGTATGAGTTCGGCGTTCCTTTGCTTATTTTAAAACTTGCCCGACCGCGTTGGCCACCGAAGTTGAATGCTGCCCCTGAAACTATTTTGGTATCATTAGCTGGATCGAAGTGTTAACATATAATGTAAGGTCAACTGTGTGATCTTGGCAGGGCGGGTAGGGTTCGAACCTACAACCTTCGGCACCAAAAACCAATGCACTACCAATTGTGCTACCGCCCTATAATGTGTTGGCAGGGGAAGAAGGATTTGAACCTACGACCATCACGCTCAGAACGTGCCGCACTACCGGGCTGTGCTATTCCCCTATTGTTCGTATTTTTTCTTTAACTCTTTGAGGAGTTTCTTTTCTTCGGCTTCTACAGCCTTACGTTCTTTTAATTCTTTTTTGCGTTTATTTGATTCACGAATTTTTCGTTGTTCTTCCAGACGATTTTCTTCTTCGTCGCAACGCTTTTCAAAATCATCGTCGCTTTCGAGTTCGACATCCTTGATGAGTAACTGTTCAATACCATCGTATCCCCAGAACGCATCGAGTTCAAAGCTTCTTTCGTATTGCCCAAAATAATCGACTACTTCGCCAACGGTTGATCCGCTAAAGATAGTCATATCTACGTCACAAACGGTTTCGTTCTTAATAACCTCTTTTTCTAGTTTAGCCATAATGATTTCCTGTAAATGTATATAAAAAAATGGTGGCGGTGGTTGGATTCGAACCAACGATCTTTCAGATATGAGCCGAATGCTTTAAGCCACTAAGCTACACCGCATTAAGAAGGAATATCTCGGAATCAATGCCATAAGCGACTCCACCGATCTATCTACTGCTGCCTTCACAGCCACCCTTCGGGTACGACCTTTGTTTGCGGTTGCGACACCACTTCTCATCATCGTGGGTGGGTCCACGACTAGTCGCTGCTACACGACACGTTCTTTAAATGGCGAGTATGAGGAATTACGATATCCCAACCTCCGCTTCGACAGAGCGGCGCTCTTCCTTTGAGCTACATACCCTTATTATTATTATACCAAGTATACCAGTTCCGGCAACAAGATAAATTTTTGGAGCATAGGACTGGACTTGCACCAGCATCTGTCAAGATTTGCAATCTTGTGCGTACCTATTTCCGCCACCTATGCATATATGTTATTAGGGGTGGCCGCTGGAACTCGAATCCAATAACAACAGAACCACAATCTGTCGGCTCACCAGTTTGCCTTCGACCACACCTAAGAACATAGTTTTGAAATGGTGCCTCGAAAGAGAATCGAACTCCCTACGCATGGTACTTCACACCATCGCTCTACCATTGAGCTACCGAGGCTTTATTAGTTTAGCGGGACACCACGAGATTTTCTACCATTGCCTCTATTTTTTCCATTTGAGTATGGTGTTATAGTATGGCAGTTAGGGCATAATAATCGCAAGTTGTCGGGCATATTGTTACCCGCATCGCCATTAATATGGTCAAGTTCGAGTGGAATAGGTTCGCCCATCCATTCCGTCCCGTTGCACATTTCACAGCAGTGTCCATTCTTTCGTAGAAGATATCTTTTTAATGTCGGGCGACCTCTGACTGCCCCTTTTTTAATTTTCTTTTCAGTAGCCCCTCGCCTATTCTCAATCTCACATGCCTTGCTACAAAAGTATGAAACCGAATGTCTTGGTTTGTATGCCTCGTTGCATTCTTTGCATATGATGTATGAAGATACCTTCTGTTTGTATTTCCTGTAGCAGCACATTTACTAGAGCAAAATGTGTTGCGTCTTTTTTCATATGGAATGTCATCACCGCAGCGTTTGCAAGATGACGGAACATAGATTGTCTTATTTTGTTCTCTTAGTTTATTTCCTCTACTGCGATTTCCACAGGAGATTGAACAGTATAGACCTGTTGTTTTAGGTTTATTGATAAACTGTGTATTGCATATTTTACATGTGTTCATACTTTGATTATATCACAAACAATCAAAGAAACTCTATATAAAATGGAGCGGGTACACGGAAACGCTCCGCAAAATATGGCGGGGTGAGTGGATTTGAACCACTGTTTCCGATGATGGAATACCGGCGTCTTGAACCTGACTTAGACCACTGCCCCCTTAATTGGTCTTCCCAACGAGATTTGAACTCGTGTTTCCGCCTTGAAAGGGCAGCGTCCTAAACCAGACTAGACGATGGGAAGTTATTTGAATTAGTCTGTTAAATAAAATTGGTCCAGAAGAGAAGAATCGAACTTCTAAAGCATACATACGCGAGGGATTTACAATCCCCGAGGCTCACCACCTGCCCAACTTCTGGTGTGGGTATTTACTATAGCGTGAAGGATTCGAAACCATAGGCTGGGTGCTACCCACAACAGACCACTATTTTTCTTACGAACAAGATCAGCAGAATCGAACTGCAATACCTCCGTTTTTCACGCTAATAAAGGAGGGGAGCATAATGCTGCTTCTACCCTAAGTTTGGCTTTGCGAGGTGGTCAGTGCCGCAACTACTTGGAATAATGCATTATTCCTTTCGTTTACCATCTTCTGGCGAAATACCAGACGCTTTACTCTTAGTGCGCTTATCCAAGAGTTATTAAGCTATCGCAAACTGGATTAGTGCCGTTTGGTGTTTCCCCATCCAAAGCTTTTACTAGTATTGCTTATGAGAGGTTGCCAAAACCTGTCTGTAACGGTCACTAAATAGGCGTGGGCACTGGGCTTACACCAGCAGATATATCACTTCGGCACCCATCCCATGGGACGAAAGTTGTAATATACCCGAAGCTTAAACGCTTCTGACATCCACGATAATATATATTGGCTCCCTACCCTCGTACCGCCCGAGGCAATGCTGGTTTAACAGACCAGTGCGTTCGCTTGCTCGCCCGTAGGGATTAAAAAAAGTAGCGGTCCCAATATCAACGACATTCGTTGCTTATGTACTGCATTCGGACAGTATCGAGATACGCTTGGCGAAATGGTGGATTGGGTTGGATTTGAACCAACGTAACAGGCGTAACCTTATCGTTCGAGCGTCCTCGGCGAGTTTGTTACGTGCTTATGTTTCGACACACCCATTAAGGTGCCGCTGTGCCTCTCAGCTACCAATCCTAAACTTTTGGCTACTAGGGACGGGGTTCAAATAGTTACCACACTATTTTACTACCCAGCCTGTTTCACCCTAGCGACCACGCTAGACCATGATAACGAAGCGGTTAAACAACGTACCGTAGGACCACCGGGGTAACTAATCTCTGGGACTTACGCTTTAAGCTGCCCCTAGTATAAATATCTATATGGATATTATCGTCACCTTCGATTGGGAAACTATTAAGTTTATTGCAATATTATCTGTGATACCGATTTCCATTGGTCTTCACATTTATTATAATATAACAGATAAAGACGATAACGGTTGATTCCGATTGCCCTATTTCATGCTGTGAACCCGATTGTCAGCGTGGACCGTTAACTCACGTAATCTCTGGGACTTACGGTGTTGCGTACCCGCCCATATTCTCTCTATATGTATTCTGTCAGGGTGGCAGGACTCGAACCTGCGACTTTCGGACTCCAAGACCGACACTCTGGCCAGACTGAGCTACACCCTGACAAAACACACATAACATTTTAGATTGGCAATCCACGTAAACGCTTCGAACCTCTGCTTAGTAAAGTTAGTATCCTTACGGGCTATTCTTTACTGCAGTAAAGTTAGTATCCTTACGGGCTATTCTTTACTGTGCCAGCCTTACCATATATCTGAACAACCTTTGTTGTTCGCCGGTCTTGACTGCTTATCTTCAGTAGATTACTCTACCTATATCTTTTTGTCAACATCTTTTTTACGCTCATTAAAAAACCCCCTAAACTTGCGGTTTAGAGGGTTCGTAAAACTTTCGTTTTTAAGATTTTGTGTTAGAATGAACTTCCACCATCTCCTTGAACCCTCGTTGCGCTTTTATCCATATTAAATCGTGTATATACGGGTAGCGCTGTATGTTCTGATTGAATACTACCCCAACCTTTAAGCACGGCAATACACGCACGGATAATCGGTCGATAATCTGATAAGCTGAGTGTTATTGGTTGTGTTAAAAGTGTTGAAGTCATTGTATCTCTTTCTATATTGTGCACTGAAGTATTCTGTGCTGTTATTCTATTTATACATTCTATCACATATATATTAATAAGTCAAGCCTTTTTTGCATTTTTTATAAAAAAGTTTTTAATACTGCATTTACCTCGGCATCGTTTAGGTATACATCCGTTGGTCCATTTGTATCTACGTTGATGCAAATTTGATAAGCCTTATTATACTCTTTTGTAGACGTTCATTCATCATCTAATGATTTTCTAATAGATTCAATCTTTTGCTCTTTCGTCCATGAACTAAGATAATCATTATCTTTATCGAATAGTTCAATGACATCATCTTCTGCCATTTCAACCGTGTCTAGGATATATTCACCCATATGCTCTTGTGAAAACTCTTCGCATTGGTCCAATGTTACGATGTCGTTAGCCCACTCAATCGGATTAACTGGTTTTTCTGTGTTGAGTTTTTGTAGGTCATCTTTATGCATAACATACCGCATACGATAAGACGAAACACACGTAACCACAACATAATCTTTATCATTCATAATGCGCCCTTTCCTGTTCCGAAGTTTTCCCAACTGGCATACGACATGGTATCGTCTGCCCCATTATAATACATATCCATAAAGTCTCGGATATCGTCAAGGTCGGCATCAAGTTTAAAATGTTCAACCATCTCGATTAGACTTTCACGTGCTGATGCGAATACACCAGTGATATCGTGTTCGTGAAACTGTTCGAAAATATCAAAACTTTCTTCCCTGATAAAAATCATATCAATGGTTTCATTAATATAACCCGCACCGATATTGAAACCCATATCATCGGCTTCTTCGGAAAAATCTTCATATTCCGATTGAGACATCGGTGTTTTTAAACGTGCCGCCGCCCCAAGTTGAACTATATTGCTACTCAATTATCCAATCCATTTCTAACCAGTTTGTGTCTTCGTCCATCATTTGGACTTTATCGCCATGGAGTTCTTTCAACTGGTTCCATATATGCCCATTGTTCATCCGTAGGCAATATGAATCTTTGTGACAACGATAAACGCTGCCCGATGAACCATGCACGTTATAATAATCTTCGTCTTGTTCGATGCGAGTGATGCCACTGTTCATCTGCCAGCCATCGCCTGTGGTATATCCACCGGACCAACCAGCCAAGACACGATAATGAGGATCATCACTATTAAAGAAGATTACAACCCAGTTGTCTGGTGTTTTCATATTACTACTATCCTATCAAATCCTTCATCGGTGGTAGGCATTTGGAAAGTTGCCATCATATTCTTCAAAATATGTGGTGGAATAGTTTTGCCGGGGCGTGAATCCAGTCGCCGCTGATGTTCGTCGGCATCGGGTGTTGGAAATACTACCGCAATCTTTTCATACGTATCAGGCACCTTCTGTAGCTTGCCACGACGAGATTTAACCGTAAGATTGGTTTGATCCCAATGGATATCTTCGCCACGATTAACCGCTTGCTTTAAATCGTTATTCATTTTCACAGTGGCTTTTTTAATCGCATCGCCAAACACATCGTTATATGACTTGCCCTGTTGTGCGGCAACATTGTCAATATGTGCGTCCGTGCTTAAAACTACACCACTATCAGCATTTTGTTCAAGCCAAGTTGACTTGCCGCTTGCTGGAACACCGATTAGCATATATAACATAGGCATTTAAAAATCCAATCCCAATCTTACACGTTCAGAATCTGTTGAATAATATTTGATTACAAACTTTACAGATTCACGAAGCTTCTTATTATATTCTAAATCCTCTGTTTGATAATCTTCGAGTTCTTCGTTGCTTTCGAGATTGTAAATGTCACGCTCATTTGCAACGTAAGCTTCAACCAATGTAGCCAACACGATTGTATCGCCAAGATCGCCTAATGTGTCGGTAATAGCTTCTTTCCACGTTTCATTCGTCATTCCATTAACTCCTTATACATTTTTTTCATACGGTTCACAAAGCCTTTGTTTTCTGCAATATCATCAATCATTGCAATAATGACATCGGCTTCACGTGATAGTGCCGCAATCTTTGCGTCGGTTTCAACCACAACATCACCGCGGAAGGTTGATGCTGTTCCAGATTCCAGATAATCATCACATGCTTTTCGGGCGACAATGATTTTGCCGATGATTCCAGCAAAGTCTTCGATCAGTTCATCCTCTGATTGGGCAATGTTATCCATTCAATCGCTCCCGGAAAAGCTGAGAGGCCAGTTTCATATCAATACGAGCTCCATACTTTTCTTTAAGCCATGACATCACTTTGCCCATATCTTGCATGCCTTCTGGTTTGATTTCATGCATAGCAAGTTGAACTTTACCTTCGACTTCTTCCTTCGGCATAACAGTAGGAACGTAAGCAGAAATCACTTTCATCTCTTGTTCTACTTCAGTCGTGTCACGTCCTGCAGTGTCCAATAGGTCACGATTACCGAGCAACGAAGCCATTGTAGTCTGTGCTATCTTATACACATCTTCGTCGTTAGGCTCACGGTTGCCATCGTTCTTTGCTCTCATCTTTACTTCAGACAAAAGCGTGTTGAGTGAACTAGCAAAAAGATCACGATCTTTCCTCGCTTGTAACGCATCATCTTTCAATTTATTTAGCATTTTCATCTCCTATACAAAATCTGTAGGCGGTTGATCGCCCTGCTTTCAAACTCCTGAGTTCACCAGCACACATACTGCACCCTGTTCTCTCTTCGCCACATCGAGTACAGTAGACACTTCCGTCAGTTATCCCGCCATAGGGTGCAGTAGTAGGAACTCGATCTTCATTGTTTGGCATTGTGTTTCTTCCAGTTTTTATTACAGTGTTGTTTAATCGCCCAACCTAGTGCTACCGCAATAACGATAAGCAACCATGGGAAGAAGCTAATCAAACCGATTAGCACAATCGCTGCGAATATGAATCCTAGCATCGTTCCTACGCTAAAACACATTTCAAAGGAAATCTGGTTTAGGATATAGTAAAGACAGAAATGGGATTGACTTTCGCTAGTTAACTTATTTGCTTCTATCTTCTCATCTAGCCGTTTTCCATATGATTCGGCTTTTTCTATTATTTTAAACATCTGTCTCTACTCCTTTTGCAAGTGTATGCCAAACATAAACTTGTCGTATTGTTTTTTCAGTTCTGGGTCTGAACAAAACTCTGGTTCAAACCTATGACACGCTGTCATACTAGGAAACCTGTCTGTCGTTTGTGGTTCAATACAACACTTATGATTTGTGGACCATTTATCTTCAAAATGAAAGCGACAATCATTACATATTAGTATTGCCATTATTCATACTCCCTTTCATCAAACTGAATGTTGTTAAACAACGGACGTATTCCATCCAACTTAGTTCCAGTTGATACGTTGCTCTTAATGAACTGTATAACCAAGTCACGCACATCGCCACCATCAAACATGCTGAACAAGACACCTTTGAACTCTTTACGGTAGTTATTAGCGTATTCCATGGCAAACATCTTCTTACGTTCACGGTCAGCATCTTCAAACATTGATAGGTCACGCTTGTTCAAATCATCCATTGCAAATCCGAAGAACATTTCCAAGTGCTGAACAGCGTAATCAACTTCACGCCATAACTTCACTTCAAAATCTTCAACACGCATACGGTCATCATCATCTAAGAATGACTTCAAATCATCTACTGACTCATTGAGGACCATTGACCAAACATTCTTCTCATGAGAGATACCTTCTTTGGCACGATGTAACTGTAAGTAATCCTCTGCTTTGATTTTCAACATATGCCCATCATCAAAGCGCACAACGAACCCTTCAGTTCCGACCAAGCCACGAACATATTCAAGGAAATCCTTGTCAAACGTTGCTTTATGCTGTCCGACCAACTCGACATTAAATTCTACAGCTGGGATTTCAAGACCAAGCTCGTATTCCCAATACTTTCCAGTTACGTTATCACGCACCGCCAGTAATACCATACGGTCTTCTGGATGGTCAATCACAACACGATTCTTGCGTGAACAGAACTCAAATATTGGCGTAGCGTTATTATTACGCAATATGAAATCTGCCAGTTCAGCATACTGTGGATTTGCTTCAACGAAAGGAATAACCATATCGGCAACATCAGTCTTGCCCATTTTGGTATGCCATTCAACTTTACCATCACGCAGATACGGCGTAATCATTGAGCCATCAAGCTTTTCAAGAATAACGTGTGGCTGACTTAAATCCAGTTTACGGAACTCGGTTTCCATGCGTTCGCCAACGTTAAAGAACTTGTGAAACTTTCGAGCTACGACTTTGCCCGTTTCATTGCAGAAAGTGATGCCACGACATTCACGCAGTATTGCATCTGCTTCAGTAACAACTGGTGGGAACAGGTCAGGCGTCATTACGACATAGTTGATAACCGTAAATCCATCTCGTTCTGCCACAACGAACTCTTTACGACCTTCGATATGTGGAAGGACATCATTGATGTGATTGATATGTGGAAAGTTATATTTCATAATAAGTATTATACCCTAAGTTAGATGAATGTCAAGCAGAAAGTTGTTGCCAAAACATATATTTTTCAAACTCGTCGTTAGTACAGAATGTTATGCGACTGACTCGCCACTGCGCAGCTGCATCTTCGCCAAACCCAAGCTGTATATATCCGAGAATATAACCTTCGAGTTTTTCTGATGTTTCTTGGGTTTGGTCGGAATCTGATGATATTAACATATATATTGGTTATCCTTTTTGGTAAAGACGGTCTAATGTTTTGTCGGTAATAATACCACAAAGTGTATATGCCGCCATAAACAACATGGCAAGGATTACGTTTGGTTCGGGCAACAAATACACCGTCGCCATTATAACCGCAGCGTGATGAACAGTAATAAATGTAGTCATCCATTTAAAGAGTTCGGGCATAAACATATCATTATTTGTCTCAATTGTAATCGTAACCAACTTTTCTTTGATTTCGGTTATATCCTGCGGCTTAATGATACGCCATATATATATGCCGATCATTGAGATAGCATACGCACCCAATACTGCTACATACATATAGTAGTTCTCGGGATTGTCGTAGTAGTTGTTTGATGCGGCATATAGAATACCCCATACGAAAAAGAAATGTATTATTGCCATTACCAGATTCCGAACCAACTACCCCAACCGTGGAATACCCCGATTGGAAAGAAGATTGCCCCTGCGATAAGGAAGCCCCAAGCCGCCGTGGTAAAGCACACATACAAGTGTGTGAACCACCCAGCGACTGCAAGGATTACGAATGCGAAAGCAATCAATCCTAAGAAAGCAAGTTCTCCGCTATAGTTGTCTTTCATTGTTTTTAAAACTCCACGTCCATAAATGAGATTGAACCGCCCTTGCCCGAACCAGTGTCCAAGAAGTGCGCCGTGCCACCCAAGGCACCTGTTTTGGTTATTGGCACATCGCCTACAACCTCGTGACCGACGAACACTGTATGTCCAGCGGGAATAGTATCAACCCAATCGTGGATACGATTAGGGTAACCGTTTTCTTGAAATCCATCAACTTGACCATACATTGCACGGGAAACAACTTTGCCCCATCCTTTTTTATCTTTGTATGCCAACTCGTCAGCCGTCAACATCGCAGGATGAAATGAACCGTGAACAAAAGTATATTTGTCAAATGTAGCAAACAATGGCATATTGGGCATTGCAGTTAACCACTCATTAACGATGCCTTCACGGTCATCGTTGTTGTTCAACTGCTCTAATGTCAATTCCAACCCGTTGTTGATTTTAACATTGTTGCCGTTCAAAGCCCGCCACAACTTGTCGTCGTGGTTACCAATGATGCTGGCGAACAAACCGTTACGTGCCATCATCAATACATAAGCCATAACTTTGTCTGATTCTGGACCACGATCAGTAAAGTCGCCTAGTCCAATCGGAAACAAGTCTTCGTTAAGTGCGCCTGTAACGATTTCAACCATATCGTCGAACTCGCCATGCACGTCACCGAATACTCGGAAACCTTTAAACGTTGTATTTGGAATGTCTGTAAACTTGATCATAGGAGTATTATACACCAATCATTTTGTTTGTCAATGCTTATTATATGTATTCGAACTCGACGCCCCAACTGTCGGCGGCTGTTTCAAGAATATTGATAACTTTGTCCATATCCACATATTTTTCGTAATATGATTCCAAGATACGATTCGTGCCTTCACTATAATCTTTGGCATCTTTCAATCCACACCCGAGTGTGTTGCGAAGTTCTTTAATAAGTTGGATTTTTTCTCGACCGGGATTAGTGATACGAATATCGTTGCCAACATTTGAGGAAAGTTGTGCAAAGAAAATGGCACGGGCAACATCTTCGCCCATCACTTCACGGATTTTATCAAAAACTTCCATGCCACGGTCAGGACCATATGCACTATTCAATGCACGAACAAAGCGCATACCGGACATAACAGCTTTTGTATCGACGCCAAACGTATTACTCATTGTAAACTCTTTTCAGTTGGTATCCATTTTCAGAAAATGCATCACGGAACGAATAAAACAAACTATTGTGATTACCAGAATCGCCGTTTGTCATTTGATATATGTGCACCATTTCATGTCCGAGAACATTTGCGAATAACTCTTTCGTAGGAAAACTGTTATTCATTTCTATCTCGAATGTATTATCTGTATACTTTATACAATATGCCCAAGCGCCTGTCAAGTATTTTATTGTAATATCGAACTTGGGTATTTCGTCGGCAAAAAGCACCGTATTCATATACGCTGCTTCTTTTTTGATTATTGCCTTTGATGGTTTAAATGTCATGGGTTTTTCCATCCCATTCCCACAACACGGTTTTCGGGTATTGTTTCATACAACCATTACACGGCGCTCTACGTGCCGAATATTGTTCTTTGTTTATGCAGTTAAAGCACGTTCGTTTTTCGGGTTGGCATAACGCTTTCCAAAAGTCTTCTTTTTCAAACGCCATTTCTGCCATCACCCTTATGTTTAGTATTGCGGGTGTAGCTTGCTTTGCCAGTTTTTTTGGCTTCAACACGTTTACGGAACATAGGCAAGCCAAGATTGATTCCGCTACGTAGTGTAGGGATTTCGTCTTTCGATACATACTTGATTGTTTTCTTTGCCATAGTTCTTCTCCAATGTTTGATATTTATATAATATCATAATATTAGCCATTGTCAATGAAAATATCACTGGAAAGTTGTAAAAAGAACATATTTTTTTCACCTTCTACACAAAACTCTAGCTTACCATCGATTGGAAATCCGTATATCATATAATCGTCAACCGCATCTTTCTTAAAAATAGTCATGTGTGATGTATTATTATGAGTAAGTAATAGGTGGCAGTTGATGTTTGTAATACCTGCCATTTTTTCTAAAAGGGGATTATGATGAGATGTAAATGTGTTATTAGCATAACCCACCGTGCATTCCTTTTTGATATCTTTCATTGCCCGTTTTCCGTAATGGACTGCAAATGCCGAAAATCGATTAACGATGAATTTTGCTCTATCTGTTGTAAACATCCATGTTGCACAGAACACCACGAATGACACCGTAGACAAAATCGCAGTGAACACCTGAAACCTTTCGTCCATAGGATGCGGACCAAAAGATGCATCGCCGTACCACATCATATCACTGAGTGTAAATAACCATACATTAACAAATAATACGTACGCAAAAAAACTAACAATAATTACCGCAATATACCCTGCGGTTGACCACGGCTTCGCCTTTGCTTCGGCGGTGGACCACACACGGCTTATATTATATTTAAAATCCGGCATCATTTTTTTATTACTTTATCGGTTGCAGCATCATACTTATTACCTTTTTTGTCAACTTTGATAAGATTGCCTTTGTCATCGCTAATAAGTTTTACGATTTCAGTCTTACCAATCCACCGATTCAAAAACCTTGGTATTTCGAATGGGTCAGTATTCTTGACCTTTTTAGGTGGTGCTTTCTTTACTGGTGCAGCTTTTTTAGGCACAGCTTTTTTAGGTGTGGGTTTTTTAACCATTATCATTCACCCATGTAATCGACACTTTGAATACGCCGGGATGAAATCCATGTTCATCGACTGGTATATGTTTTGCACCGGGCGTGAATAACGGGTCTAAACATTCCGACACGTCACGGTCAAGGTCGCATAGTTCTTCTGAACAATAGTCTTTTTCTATCAACGTGATTTTATCCATTATTTCTCTTCCTTATCTTTTCTGAATGAAAACTTGTCAAACCCAGCTTTGTGGATTTTGACTTCGTTACTTACTTCTATCATCTTTGGTGAATGACCACCAAGCACACCAGAAATATACATGCTCAATTCTTGAAAGGCAGTAAAGGCATCCAATACTTTGTAGAATTGATAATCCTTTAGGACTGGATTGTAAGTCAACACATCGCCATTTGCCATTCTAGAGGGCTTAATAACTATAACAGGAATGCCAGTCTCGTGATGGAAGTCATCGATATCATCACGCTCAACGCCGCTATATTTTGTGAACATTTCTTCCATGTGCCGCTTATTGGTTATACTATAACGGAAACCGATGCGCCGCTTTTCCTTGTCGTATTTTTTCCTATTCCAACGACTTTTATCATTATCGGAACCGTATTCGTTAATCACTTCAGCAATATCATCGGGCGAGTAACACCATATATCTTTGTATTGCTGTTCTTCTTCAATTGTGAATTGAATACAAATATACATCTTACCACAGAACAAAAAGATATGAGTTTTCACACCATCAAAGCTAGTTGTCCAAGTACCATGTTCGTGGGGTATACTTTCGAACAGTTCTTCATAGAACCCGATCTGCTTCAATCCATTAAGCGGATTATCATTGATGTATTCAGTCTGTCGGGAATAATGGCATTGTTCGTCAATACCAAATCCGAGTGCAGAGTCGTAATAGTCTTGAAACTTACTGTGAATTCTCATATTATCTCCTATATTTTGGGGGTTTACCGTCCATACGTTTTTTCCAACAGTGTTTGAACCACCGTTGCGAAGCCCGAACACCGACTGGTTCAAAATCTTCTGCTTTTGCACACGACCATTTCATATCAGTTTCTTCAGAAACCATAATAAAAGGATTTACTGACATTACAACCGCACAATCATACGACCATCCACCAGAAACTAACTTGCTTCCACGGCTGATATCTCGTGTCTGGACAATATCGCCCGCCTTGATGCCGTGGTCGGTTGATAACGTTTCCCAGAACTCTTCACGGGAAATAGTTTCATCAATAACTTTCTTAAATCCGAACATTATTTCTTACCTTTATCATTGAGGTCGTTGTATTCGGTAACAAGTTCGTTATATTCTACACGCAGTTTCTTGAAATCTTCGCTAAGTTTATTCATACTTTTTTGTTCACTAAGACCGGCTTCCATACGATTAACCATCGTCTGCATTTCTTCAATGAGACTAGGTAGAATGGCATAGTTGCGGGTTTCATGACACTTCCGCATTTCGTCAATCACACTACATACGTAACGGTCTGGATAGTGACTGTAATACTCTTTTTCTTCATTCATGAACTTTTTCCTATCGTTCTATTTCTACAAGTTTTCCATCAATCAACACCTTCTTTATGTCGTCGCTGAAGGTTTCGGTTGGTTGTTTGTGAACACTCCACGTTTTGATAAACTTCAGTGCGTCCCGCCGCCGTAAAAACCATATATTTAACTCAACCATTTCTTTCATGCGGCGTTGTGTATCTCCGATGCACCATCCTTCTGGTCGGTCTTTGCGATTGATATCGGTTGAATCCGCAACATTTTCACGCAACCATTGAAATACTTCAGAACGTAATGTTGGGAACTCTTCTACTGCTAACCTTATTAACTCAGAATCGGTCCATTCGGGGTTCAAACGTGCATACATATCATATCTTACTTTATTAATGGCGCTTTTCATAATGATTAGACGTTTCCAATCATCGCACTCAACTGAACCATGCTTAAAATCTTCATGCGTTTCAACTGACACCCTATGTCCTGAGTCAAATGAAGTGCCCCAATTCGAATCGCTACAAAAATACCAACCTTTTAAATATCTCATCAGTTTTGCTCTACATCTACAAGTATGCCGTCAATAAGACGTTTCCACATACCGTCATCATTCGAGTATTCTTCTGGCTGATTGTAAACACTCCACTTTTTGATAAACTTCATTGCATCAAGACGCCGTAAAAACCAGATGGTTAGGTAACCCGATGCGCCACTTACACGATATTCGGCTGAACCAATGCACCATCCTTCTGGTCGGTCTTTGCGATTGATATCGGTTGAATCCGCAACATTTTCACGCAACCATTGAAATACTTCAGAACGTAATGTTGGGAACGAACGCATAGATATATTACGCATTTCTGTATCTGTTAAATGGGCAAATCCGTCGAAATTTTTATTGAACTCATATTGTTCTGGTGATAGAACTTCTTTCATTATGATAAGGCGTTCCCAATCTGGTAGAGTATCCCCTTGGTGATTCCGCAGTTTGTCAATACTTACTGTATGTGACGAACTATACCATTTACCATCCCAATTGGAATGCGTACATGTTGACCCACTTTTACGATAATCCATCATATTCTTCCAAGTCGTTAAGGAACTCATTGATTTCGTCAATAGGTATGGACCAGATGCTATCAGCATCAGCAACGCTTAATACATATTCGGCGGTGATTGCTGGAATCTCGTCGTGATTTACAAACTTGTAGACTTTCTTAGCCATCGTATTTCTCCATCTATTTCGTTCAATATACATTAAGCATTGCCTATTGTCAACGACTAAATACCACAAGGAGATAATAATATGAGTTTTTATAGAGGTTATAACACGGTCGATACGGTCTTTGGGTCAACCCGTTTGGAAGATAAAGAGTTAATCAAGCGTGATTTACTTAATCATTTTCAAATCCGTAAAGGCGAGAAGTTAATGCGTCCTGATTTCGGCACAATCATTTGGGATCATATATACGATCCCATGACCGAAGATGTCAAGCAATCTATAGTAGACGATGTAACCACTATTGTCAACAGCGACCCACGAACACAAGTATCGAATGTAATCCTAACGGAATATGAGCTTGGGTTACAAGTAGAAGTAGAGTTATTTTATCGTGAGTTAGACCTTTCTGAAGAGTTATTATTGCAGTTTAACGGCGAAACACAGCAAATCAGTACGTCAATACTATAATATGCACACTTTATTATAAATCATAAATACATTAACAGTAGGATTCAAATAGTATGACAGCAACATCAACACGTGGGTTTAATTTATTTATCAATGAGGATTGGAAGAAAGTTTATGAAACATTTCGTGAAGCGGACTTCCAGTCATATGATTACGAGACATTAAGAAAGACGATGATTGATTATCTTCGGATTTATTATCCTGAAGATTTCAACGATTTCATTGAATCCTCCGAATATATTGCACTTATTGATTTGATTGCGTTTATGGGACAGAGCCTTGCGTTCCGCACCGATATGAATGCACGTGAAAACTTTCTTGAAACAGCAGAACGCCGTGACAGCGTATTGCAACTTGCACGTATGCTTAACTATCATCCGAAGCGTAGTTCTACTGCACGTGGTTTTTTAAAGATTCAATCTATTTCTACTACTGAAAACATTTTTGACAGCAACGGTTTTAATCTTGCTGATACCCCTATTATTTGGGACGACAATACCAACAGCGATTTCTTAGAACAGTTTACTATTGTTATGAATGCGTCATTACAACGTTCGCAGCGATTTGGCAAGCCAGCGTATGCGGGCGACATAAACGGTATTAAGGTTGAAGAATATACATTGAACTTGGTGCCGAACACCGTTCCTATCTATTCTTTCAGTAATAACGTGAACGGCATCGATATGAACTTTGAATTGGTGAATGGTTCATTTTCTGGACAAAGTTATGTATATGAGCAACCACCTGTTCCGGGCAGTGGGTTTAATCTAATCTATCGCAATGATGGACGTGGTAACGGTTCAAATAACACTGGTTTCTTTACGTACTTTAAGCAGGGCGTGGTTCAACAGGCTGATTTTACTATTGATGAATCTATTGAAAACCGCATTGTATCTATTAATGTTTCGAATGTTGATAATACTGATGTATGGCTTTACAAATTGGATGCAGATGGCAATGTGGAAAGCGAGTGGACTAAAGTTCCTGCGATTTCAGGTACAAACATTATTTACAACGATCTTGCGGCAAGCACCCGTACACTTTATTCGGTGAATAGTCGTACTAATGATCAGATTGATATTGCATTTGGTGATGGTGTATTTTCAGATATTCCAGTTGGCGACTTTCGGGTAATTTTCCGTGCTGGTAATGCGCTTGATTATAAAATAACACCAGATAATATGCAAGGTATTGTTGTTGATATTCCGTATCTAAGTCGTAACAATCAGTTGGAGACAGTATCACTTGAGTTGAGCCTTGAAGCAACGGTTTCAAATGCGTCTTCTCGTGAAAGCATAAACAGTGTTCGTGCAAATGCACCATTGAGTTACTATTCGCAAAATAGAATGATAAATGGTGAAGATTATAATGCATTTCCGTTAACGCAATACAATGATATCTTGAAAGTTAAGAGTGTGAACCGAGCAAGTTCTGGTATTTCACGATACTTGGATGTTCGTGATACCACTGGTAAGTATAGTTCAACCAATATCTTTGCCGATGACGGATTATTGTATGAGTTTGAAAGCATTGAAACCTTTACCTTTGAGTTTATCAATGATAACGACATTTTGAACGTTGTTATTAATACATTGGAACCTATTATTGCTGATAAACCAGCGTTGCATTTCTACTTTAAGAATTATTCACCATATGATATTACTGTTAATGACGTTCAGTGGATTCAGTTAACAACAGGAACCAACCTAACAACTGGATATTTTGCTAACGCATCCGGTGATCCATTAAGTATTGGTAGTTTTGTAACATCCAACCTGAAGTTTTTAAAAACAAGTTCGCTTGTTAAGTTTGTTGCCCCCGATGGTTTCTTTTTCCGTGAAAATGGAACGCTTGAGGCAGGAACAAGTGGTGCGCCGGGAACCCGTGATTTTATATGGAGCGCCGTCACTAACGTGGTGGATGATGGTTCGAATCAAGGAACGGGTGCATTGACTGATGGCACGGGTCCGGTATCATTGAATGATATACTTCCAAGTGCCGCAATCCCCACTGAGATTATTGTTCCATTTACGAATGATTTCCCTGCGGTTGTAGAAAGCGATATTATTTCACGTGTTAAACTATTTAAAGAGTTTGGATTGCGCTTTGATCAAGAAACGCAGGAATGGGTTGTTATCGATGGGGTTGATTTGGATAAATCAGAAACGTTCAATCTTGGCAATGCGGGCGACACGTCTTCAACTGGCATAGACAATAGTTGGTTTATTATGTTTGAGACAGATGGCGAAACATATACCGTGAAGTATCGTTCATTGGATTATTTCTTTGAAAGCACATTGCAAACTCGCTTCTACTTTGAGCCGGGTCAGAAAATATTTGATCCACGTACAGGACAAACAATCAAAGATAATATCAATATTTTAAAAATCAATGCCCAGCCTGATGCAAACGAGGCTTTCCCGTCAAACTATAATCTTTCTGTGTATGCGAATGTTCAGGAAAGTGATGGATATGTTGATAGCACTAAAATTAAAGTGACCTATCCTGATCGTGATGATGACGGTATTCCAGATAACCCCGAGATTTTTGATATTGTGGTTGCCCCTGAAACAAATGTAACAACTAAATTGGTATTTTTTGAAAAAGTATTGGATGTTGATAACTTTGAAAGATATCGTCCTATTTCATCCACCACTGTTAATGTTGATTATGCCGCAGAAATTGATATAAGTCAAGATTTATCATTGTATAATGATGGTCAGATATTTTATGCCACGACCGAAGAAAAATTCTTTGTGATGAGCATTAGTTCGGCAGGAACACGTACTGTCGCCGAATCTACAGAATATCGTGTTCGTATTGGACGTGACCTACTTAACTTCCAGTACACGCACAACAGTCCGAACGGCCGCCGTATTGACCCATCGCCTTCGAACTTCGTTGATATGTTCTTGTTAACACGTGCATACGATGAGGATTATCGTGCATATATTGCTGATACTACCAACACATTGACTGAGCCGACTAAGCCAACCAGTTTTGAATTACGTAATAGTTTTGGTGGTCTGGAAGCATTTAAGGCAATCAGCGATACGATTATTTTCAACAGTGTCAAATATAGACCATTATTTGGTGAAAAATCCGATCCATCATTGCAGTCAACCTTCAAGGTTATCAAAAATTCAGCAACACTAAAAACTGATAGTGAAATAAACGTTCGTGTTATTAATGCAATTAATGAATTCTTTGCAGTGGATAACTGGGATTTTGGTGACACATTCTTCTTCAGTGAACTTGCAGGATATATTCACCAAGAGCTTGTGCCTGATATCGAAACGGTATTGATTGTTCCTAATAGCGGCGACCAAGTATTTGGATCGTTATTTCAAATCACTGCCCAGCGTGATGAAATCTTTATATCGTCAGCAACAGTAAGTGATGTTGATATTATTGACGGAATTACGGCAAGTAGACTAAAAGCAAGCGGCAATGTAGTATCGTCCTCTTCCACCGACGATACAATCACTAGTTCATTCGCCACTACTACCACTATCGAAAATACTAATGTAGGGAGTACAAGTTAATGGCTTTGCGTAAAACCATCGGATTATTACCTGAGATTTTCAGAACTGAAAAAAACGAGAAATTTCTTAATGCAACCATTGACCAACTTGTAACACCTAGTGTTCAAGAAAAGATTAATGCCTTTGTCGGTAGAAAATTTGCACCGTCTTTCTCTGCGGGTGACCAATACGTAAATGAAGTATCTGATACTCGTCAGAATTATCAACTTGAGCCGGGTGTAGTATTTAAAGAAATTCCAGAAACTGGTACGAGTGGTGATCGTGTTGAGTTTTTGACAAATTATGTTGATATGGTCAACGCCATTGAGGCAGAAGGCGGTGATACTAATAATCACGACCGTCTATTTGAAAATGAATATTATTCTTGGTCTTCATTCTTTGATTTTGATAAGTTTGTTAACTTTTCACAATATTATTGGTTACCAAATGGACCCGATTCTATTCCTGTATTCAGTTCCGTTATTGATTCCGAAGAAAATTTTGACATAACTCGTGTGGATATTGAACCTTCGTATTTTATAAATGATCGCAACTCGGTTAATAACCCTACTATTAAGATTGCACGTGGTGGTTCATATACGTTCACAGTAGATCAACTTGGGTTTCCATTTTATATTCAGACTGAGCCGGGATTAGATGGTCTTAAAGACATCCAAGATAACATTTCGACCCGTGACATTCTAGGTATTGAAAATAATGGCGAGGATGTGGGCGTAGTAACGTTTAATGTACCAGCAGCAAATGCGCAAAATAAATGGATTGGAATGACAAAAACCGATGACGTTGATTTTGCAACTCGCTTTTCTTATACAGAAATACATAACCAAGTATTCACTACGTTCATTGCTAATAATCCTGATGGTATTGACGGTATTACTGATCAGCGTGAAATTGAAAATGCTACTATCGTTTTTTATAATGTTGACGAAAACCAAAACGAAGAGATTTGGGAAGCGGGCGGACTATTTGATACGCAGGGTGTTGGCTTTGATGCTAACGGAAGTACCTTTGATCCTACAAATACGATTTCCCTAGAAGACCGACACGACGTTTACAGAATAAGCATTGATGCCAATGATATTATGACTGTTGTTCGTGTTCTGAATATACCGCAGGATGAAAAGATTTTTATTCTTAAAGGTAGCGAATTTGGCAATAAAGAACTTTGGAAAAATGCAGTTCAGCAACTTGAACTTGTTCCCGTAATCACTGCGCCATTAACCCGCTTCTTTTATGCTGATGGCATTGACCCGTTGCGTTTCGGTATTATTGATGTGGTTGAGCAGGATGAAGTCCCTGCGATTAATGTGGACGAAGATATCATTGGACGCAACGAGTATATTTCACCAAATGCTGTAGAACTTACGAATGGAATGAAGATTGATTTTAATAGTGATGTCACCCCAGTTTCATATGCGGGTAACGAATATTACGTAGAAGGAGTCGGTCAAACAGGAGGCATTCGATTAGTATCAGTGGATGATTTGGTTGTTCCAGAGCCGTTTACGACCACCGAAGAAGAAGGATTTGATACAGAAACGTTTGACAGTGCTGGTTGGGCTGGCTCTGCTAATGCGCCACTAGAGGTTGATTATTTCACAATAAATCGTTCATCCGTTGACCGCAATGCTTGGTCACGTTCAAACCGTTGGTTCCACATTGATGTGATTGAAAAAACAGCTGCATATAATGACTTTAATTTTATTGTCGATCAAGACAAACGAGCTAATCGTCCTATCATTGAATTTGAACCAGATTTACAACTATTCAACTATGGTAAGATTTTTAATCGAGTTGTTAATGTATTTGACGAAACGCAGATTGATGCATTGTCAAATGTTGAAGGTCAGTCAGGTTACTTCGTGGATGGTATTCCGTTATTAGGTGGAACAACCGTTATCTTTGGTGCTGACCGTGATCCATTGGTGCGTAGTAAAATATATGAGGTATCCTTTATTGATACTGATTCAGACGATGAATTTCAACTTCATTTGACAGAAGTTGGTGATGCCACCAACGACGATGTTATTCTTATTTCCAATGGTGCCACAAGACAGGGTATTGTGTTTTATTATAATGATGATGTGTGGTTAGAATCCCAGCAAAAAACCAATATTAATCAAACCCCATATTTCGATATTTTCGATACGTCTGGAAATAGTTTTGGTGATGAAAGCGTATATTTTGGAACAGGTTTCACTGGAACTAGATTGTTTAGCTATCAGCAACAGCCAGCCGCAGTGGAAGACCCTGTTCTTGGATTTGGATTAAGCTACAAAAACTTCGAAAATGTCGGCGATATAATTTTTGAAAACAACTACGTTCGTGATGCGTTCACTTATTCACCAAGCAATATTATTGAAACAACCAAGATTAATGATGGCTTTGTTCATAAAATTATTGACAGAGATACGGATGAAATCAAGAACGACTGGACGAAAGTTAATAGAAATACCCGCCAGTTCTCTATTCAGGAATACCTCGTAACTGCCGATGAGACACAGGTATTTCAATCACCCACCATTCCTAAGAATGAGAACGATGTGGTTAATCTATTCGTATATAAAAATAGCAAACTACTGAAACGTGATACTACACAAAATGTCACTAACTTTATTGAACCTGAATATACTACGTTGGAGCAGGATGGGAACTTTTTTGTTGTATTAGCTGCACCGGCTGACGTGGATGATTACATTGTTATTCGTGCATATTCTGATGTTCAGCCTGATTTCGGTTACTATGAAATTCCATCAAACTTGGAAAATAACGCAACAAACACCGAGTTTACTACGCTTACACTTGGACAAATCCGCAATCACATTACCATCGCTAGTAATAACTCAACTACATTCTTTGGTAATTCGCCGGGTAATAGTAATCTGCGTGATGTTACTAATTTAAAAAGTTATGCTGGTAATATTCTTCAGCATAGTGCGGGCGCACATTTAGGCGCATTTCTGCTAAACAACGGCAGTATTAATAAGGATAACAATACCCACGTTCATGATTCGAGTATAATCAGATCAATTGATTATTCCCGCCGTGAATATAGTAAGTATAAACAAAAATTATATGATGCTATTAGCACGATGGATTTAAATTTTGATGATATCCCCGCCGCACTGGATGCAGTTATCAATGAACTAAAAATTGGCAAATCGGAAACATTCCCGTTCTTTTATAGTGATATGCTTGGATATGGTGAAGATGCCGCGACTGCTATATATGCAATCGAGAACCCAGATATTAGAACATATGACTACGGACTATTCTTTGATATCAATGATATCAGCAATCGCTCTGTATTAGTATATCATAACGGTGTTCAGATTTATGTTGGCACGGATTTTGTATTTGATACCGTTGGCGCAAATATTACCTTTGATGATGGATTTGTGTTGGCAGTAGACGATATCATTGAGATTATTGATTATTCAAATACGGACGGAAGTTTTATTCCGCCTACGCCTACAAAAATGGGGTTATATCCGAAGTTTAGACCAGAGATTTACACTGACGATACATACCGCACGCCGAAGACAGTTATCCAAGGACACGATGGTAGTATTTTTGTGGCATTCAACGATAGTCGCGACGACATTATACTTGAATTTGAAAAAAGAATTTATAACAATATTAAGACAACTTATACCACAGATGTATTCGATGTCAATGAACTTCTTCCCGGTAAATTCCGTGACAGTGATTATACTCGTGAAGAAGTTGATAGTATTTTAAGTCTTGGTTTCTTAAATTGGGCGATTGTCAATAAGGTTGATTACTCGGCACAAATTGGATTTGACGTTGCTGACAAGTTTACGTGGAATTGGTCTAATTTTCAAGATAAAATAGATGGTGATTTGTTACCGGGTCACTGGCGTGGAATTTATCGTTATTTCTACGATACTGACCGCCCACATAGTCACCCTTGGGAAATGCTGGGGCAAAGCGAAAAGCCTACTTGGTGGGATGATCGTTACGGTATTGCGCCTTACACAAAGGGCAACGAAGTTATGTGGGAAGACCTACGTGATGGAAAGCTATATCAAGATGTTGCGGGCACCGACTTTACTATTTTAGCAGATTTCGTCCGACCTGATTTGAAAAGCTTTATACCCGTAGATGCCACTGGTAATCTTGCCGATCCGTTACAATCAGTCGTAGGTGCATACAATACCACCTATGTCGAGGAAAGCTTTGTATTTGGCGATGTTGGTCCAGCCGAAGCGGCTTGGAGAAGATCAAGTGAGTATCCATATGCGATAATGAAACTATCTGCATTGACACGACCAAGTAAATTTGCAGCCACCCGTTTCGATTCTGGTAATATTGTTCGTGATAAATCGCTTGATCAGATTGTTGATCGTCATACATTGAAGCGCATTACTAGTTCAGATATCGTTCTTCACGGAACAGAAACTAATGGAACTGTCAATCGAGTGAATGGTATTTCGCAGTTTGTATCAGATTGGGCAAGACATAAAAACGTTTCGTTAGATAACATTATTAAAGTTATTCGTGCACTTGAACTTCAGCTTGTTTATCGAGTGGGTGGATATACTGACAAGCGTTTCTTGAAAGTTCTGGCTGAACAGGTTTCGCCGACTTCAACAAACAAAGGCATATTTGTGCCAGACGATGACTTCGATATTGAACTGACAAAATCTGCCCCGATAGCGAGGGTATCATTGAGCGGTGTTATCATTGAAAAAACAAATAACGGTTGGGCAGTTCGTGGCTACGATATCGAGAATCCATACTTTGATATTATTCCGAGTAGCATTACCGATAATAACTATCAGATTAATACCGGCGGTGTGCGAGCCATCGTTTATAACGATTTCCGCAATGAAGTAATTCGTGTACCGTACAACACAGAATTTACTAACACACAGCAGGTAGTTGATTTCTTTGTATCGTATCAGCGATATTTAGAATTACGTGGGTTTGTATTTAATGAACAACTAGAAGAAACGAATGGTGCATTATCCAAAGACTGGATTTTGTCTGCAAAAGAATACCTTTTCTGGCAATCGCAGGGTTGGGAAAACGGTGCAACTATTACGCTTAACCCCGTATCCGATAAAGTGACGTTTAATTTATTCGGAACAGTTCCTGATGATCTTGCCGGCGATGGACTTCAGTATAAAGTATTGAATCAAAACTTGAAGCCTATTCGATTCACCCAACTTAAAGTATCGCGTATTGATAACTTATTTACAGTTCAAGCAACCGATACGGCTGGACCTATTTACTTACTTGAAGTTAATCCTGTCCAATATGAACACACGATTGTTTTCAATAATCGCACAGTATTCAATGACATTATCTATCTTCCAGAGTTGGGTTCACGTCAATTCCGTTTAAAGCTTATCGGTACAAAGACGAGTAACTGGGATGGATCATTTCAGGCACCGGGATATATTTTCAATCAACCTGTTACTAAAACGTGGTCACCGGGCGTTGATTATAAGCGAGGCGATTTCGCAATCTTCCGTAAGAAAACGTGGGTTGCTATCAAGGCACAAGATGCTAGACAGACATTTGAACAAGAGTTTTGGCGCATTGCTGATAATATAAAGACTGGGTTAAGACCTAACCTTGATACGGCTGCATCTATTTTTGGTGATTTTTATAATATGGATTCCGTTAACAACGAAGGAATCTTTGATAGATACGGTAAGGGTCTTATCGGATACCAAAAACGAGACTATCTTGAAAATCTAGAACTCGATGATGTTTCACAGGTTAAGTTTTATCAGGGAATGATTAAACAAAAAGGAACGGCGTCATCTATCGATAAACTAATTCGTGCCCAGCTTGACAACCAAGATTCCGATATTAATTTCTTCGAAGAATGGGGATTTCGTGTTGGTGAATATGGTGCGATTGATGCCAACCAAGTTATTGAAATTGAACTTAACGAGAATGAGTTTGTTTCTAACCCAGAACTTATTGAATTTTTAGACAATGGTGATACACGCCCGCAGCACATTAGTTATATTGAAGACGACTTATACAAAACCCCTAATGAATATTCGAAGGATATGTTTACGACCCGTTCAGGCAGCACTGATACTAAGAAAGATATAACGTATGCTGGATTCCCTCGTCTTTCAGACATTGATGTAACCATTTTCGATATCGCCAATGTTGCTGATTTGAATGCGGAGTTTGTCGGTTCTGGATATACGATATGGACCGCCCGAAATACCGCTGGTGTATGGGATGTTTATCGTGTTTCCGAAACAGCTAATAGGGTTACTAATGTGATCGATATTCTGGATAACCAGATTAAAGTAACAACATCAAAATCACACAACTTAACAACGAATGATTTTGTTGTAATGCGTAATACTTCTTCGGTAGATGGATTCTATCGTGTAGACAGTATTGTATCGAATGTGGAATTTGTTGTTACGGTAGATGCAAGCGGAATAGACTTAGAAAATATTGATGGACTATTGTTCACGCTTGAATCTATTAAATATGATGAGCCGAAAGATATCGCATCATTTAATCCAATATACGGATGGCAGACTAAAGAAAAAGTGTGGCTTGAAAATGACGCCGATGGTAAATGGCAAGTCTTAGAGAAGCAATCTCCGTGGGATTTCAGTAATAATATTACATACGGTGGCGTATCTGGTAATGACAATCTCGGCACAAGCTTTGCATCGTCTGAAAAAAATCTATGGGCGGTAGCAGGACTTCCGAATAGCGGCACAGGTAAAGCAATAAACTGCGTTAAGACAGCGACCGACGACCTCACTGAAAATGCATTATTTGATCCAAGTGATGTCACTGGTATTAATGGCTTTGGAACAAGTGTGGATGTTGGCGATGAGCAATATATTGTTGTTGGTGCGCCATTGTCCAGTTCTGAAACAGGCATGGCGGTTATCTATAAGAAAGGCACTGGAAACGTTTTCAGTATCAATCAGGTATTGCGTCCGAGTAACATAACATCTGGTGATAAGTTCGGTCAGTCAGTTGCTATTAGCAATGACGAAAAATGGATTTATATCGGAGCTTCTGGCAGTAGTGAAATATATGCTTACAATCTGCAAGACGTTATATCATCAAACGAAGTTGTTCAGACTGAAGCCGGAGATGGTATTAAAACTAGTGCGTCTATATTCTGGTTCCCAGAAAGCGAAGACAATCTACAAATTATTGATAGTAACGGACGCATTCTTGTTCCGTATGTAGACTTTACAGTTTCTGGCAATACAGTAAACTTCACATTCACACTAACAAATAGTGTCGATTATGTTATGCGCCGTATACCAATGTATCGCCACATTTCAACGATTGAACGAAATGCTGATGTCGAAGATCGTGCGGCTGATGCTATGGGAACTAATATTGATACGAATGGCGACGGAACTATTATAGTGACGGGCGCACCTAATCGCAGATACTTTGGCACAGATAGCGCAGTGTTATCAAACGCTGGTGCTGCATATATATTCGAAAGAACAAAAGAAAGTTTCATCGGCGACGGAACGACTGATACATTTACGCCTAGCGGAACATTGCCGCCTGTTAACACATTAAGCGTGTATATTGATAATGAAATACAAACGTATACTGTGGATTTGACGTTAACATCGGATGATTCCCAGTTCGGTCAATATACATTGACTGGAAATACGGTAGAGTTTAGAAATGCACCGAGTGAAAATGTTATTGTGAAAATAGATGTTAATAACTTTGTCCAAGTTCAGCGACTACAAAGCACCGATCCTACCGACTCTGATTTGTATGGTTCGAGTGTTGTTATAAATAGCGACACTACTGGCAACTGGATTGCCATTGGTTCCCCCGGCGAAGACCGAGTGACGACAAATACGGGATCAGTTTTTGTGTATTTGGATCGTTCTAAGAAGTTTGGAACAGTAACAGGCACATCAAGCCCAACAATATCGTCGGGTGACAAGATTAGAATCAATGACATTGTGGTTACTACGACCGGAACAACCTTAACCACATTGGTTTCTGATATTAATAACGCAGGTATTTCTGGCATTACCGCTGCCGATACCAATGGGTTAACCATTGTATCCGAAAGTAAAATAGAAAATAACAAACTACGTGTTATGCCACTTACGGGAAATACGTATGGAACTCTTGGCATCGAGCCTTATACTAAGATTCAGGAGATTTCACATCCACGTAATGCAGAAAATGAAACTTTTGGTTTAGCAATAGACTTAAATGCTGCTGGTGATACACTTGTTGTTGGGTCAAAGATTGCATCTACTATTAATACATTACGTTTCGATGTTGATGCTGATGATTTGGCGACAACAGTGTTTGATAATAATAGCACGTATTTCTTTGATCGTGAACTTCAAAGCGGTGCGGTTTATGTTTATGACTTATTGGCAAGTTGGAATGAAACCATCGATAATCCATCGCAGTTTGGATTTACGCAACAGTTACAATCTGAAACGATTGAATCGTTCGATGAGTTCGGCACTTCTGTTCATATACGTGATACTAAGATTATTGTCGGTTCGCCGAAATATGACACAGCAACCTTAACAAACTCTGGTATATTTTACGAGTATGAAAACCCAACACTTAATAAGGGATGGGTAGATATTCGAGGCGAGGATGATAAGATTGATGTAAGTTTGTTTAACAAAGCATTCATTTATAGTCGCCGAAACAACGAAATTATTGAGTATCTTGACTGGATTGATCCTGCAAAGGGTAAGGTATCTGGATTGGCTCAACAAGAATTAGCATATACTACCGAGCGTGATCCCGCATCATATAATGTTAATACAATCACGACTAATATTCTTAATACTCGTTCACCTTGGGGCATTAATCACGTTGGTAAGCTATGGTGGGATGTATCTACTGTTCGATACGTAGATTATGAGCAAGGTGAGTTAGACTATCGTGCATCTCAATGGGCCGCTAAATTCCCCGGCTCATCGACCGATGTTTATGAATGGGTAGAAAGTAACACATTACCGAGCGTGTATTCGGGCGACGGAACACCTAAATTTGCAGATGACTCTAGTTATACTGAAAGAGTGTCATTTAATAATAACACGGGAATTGCTACAACTAAATATTATTTCTGGGTAAAAGATAAAACAAGTGCGCCTAATGTTGGGTTCCGCAAGTTGGATTCTTCTACAGTCGCACGTATTATTGATAATCCAAAAACTTACGGGTTAAAATTCCTTTCAGTTATTAAAAGCAATTCAATTATTGCATATAACCTCGCTGAAAATATTGAAGACAATAACACTGTTCTCCATATAAATTATGATGTTATTAAGAACAGCAACGTTCTGCATAGTGAATATCAGTTAGTGGCTGAAGGCGATTCGACCAGTGTTATCGCTGATAAAATTTATAACAAATTTGTTGACAGTCTTGCAGCAACGAACTCCAATGGCGATTCAGTGCCGCAGCGAGGCTTGAGTGTGGCTGAACGCTATGGTGTTCTATATCGTCCACGCCAAACAATGTTTGTTGATAGAACCACTGCATTGGAATTATTTGTTACATTCTGTAATGAAGTATTCGGAAAATATCAGATTGCTAATCAATTTGATCTATCCCGAATTGAATCGGCTGACCCTATTCCCGGTGAACGCAGTGGTGCTTGGGCAGAAAGCGTTGATACTTTTGCTGAGTTATCATATTTAAATCCTGCAATTTACGCAAATGGATATAAGGTTCTCGTCTTGGGCGATGAAAATTATGATAACTTATGGTCAATATATGAAAAACAAAGCGATAATACATGGATTTTAACTCGCATTCAGGCATATGATACCAACAATTATTGGCAGAAAACGACTTGGTATGCAGATGGATTTAATGAAAACACCGTGGTAACATTTGCGGTCGAGACTGAACAAGACTTAAATGCTATTTCCGATACTTTAAGTGCGGGAGAGCTAGTAAAGATTAAGAGTAACGATCTGGGCGTTGAAAGCATCGTGCAATTTAACGAAGACGGAAGTTTTGAAGAAGTTGTCGTTGAAGATGGAACTATTGAATTTCTTCCTTCACTATATGATAATACGGTTGAAGTTATCGGTTTTGACAATTCGGCGTTCGATAATTCATTGTTTGATAAACTACCTACCACTGAGATTAGACAAATAGTTGAGGCAGTTAAAAACGATATCTTCGTTGAAGACATTCGTGTTGAATGGAATCGTCTGTGGTTCACTATGGTTGAATATCTACTAACCGAACAGCCTTATGCTGACTGGTTAATCAAGACATCGTTTATCAAGGTTGTGCAAAAACTGCGTGGTCTTGATCAATATCCTAGTTATCAGCGTGATAACCAAGATTACATCAGTGATTATATTGCCGAAGCCAAACCGTATCGTACAAATGTTCGTGAATATATTTTAGAATATACCAAGGATGATCCGTGGAATGGTGATGTGACAGATTTCGACGTACACAGTTATTTCGATTCAGACCTTGGTTATTATCGCAAACCATCTGGTGAAAAAGCAAGCGATTTTGCACTTTGGGAACAAGGTCTTAATGTTCCTTGGGGCGATAACTATGGGTATTCAGTCGGGTCTACAATCCTTCTTAATAGTGGTATTGGGTATACAATTCCGCCCGTATTAACAGTTACTGGCGGCGGCGGTTCAGGTGCTATAATTGAAGCAAAAACCAACGGCAGTGTGATTACGCAGCTAACAGTTATCAATGAGGGTAATGGGTATACAACTACTCCTACCGTTGAAATAGATGGCGTGGGCACAGGGCTTGAAATATATCTGCAACTAACTAACGGCAAAGTACGTGAATTTGATTCAATATTGAAGTTTGATCGAATTGCATATTCATCCGATATCGTCGAATGGGAAGCAAATACTGCTTATACTGCCGCACAGATTATTTCTTATCTTGGTGAAGCGTATGAAGTTGTTGCTGATTACACAAGTAGTGCCACTTTCGATGCATCTAATCTCACGGTTTATGCAGATGGCGACTTTACTAGCGCAGCAGATAGAATAGCCGCTTATTACACACCGACTGAAGGAATGATCGGCAACGATATAACCCAGCTACAAATCGGAACAGACTACCCCGGTGTCCGAGTATATGGTCCAGATTTCAATGCAAATCCCGGTTTTGATGTGGGGGCATTTGATGTTGAGGAATTTGACGCATTTGAAATTGACGAGAATGGTATTGCCGTTATCAGTGGCGCAAGTTCAATTGATAGTATTATCCGTTCAACTTATTCCGATGCAGCATTGGGTGTTGCGCCAGAAGATATTGATATTGTTGGTGGAAAATACATCGATGTATATAACTCACACTCTCCAGAGGAATTTGTTCCGGGCATAATGTTCGATACGCTCGACCTTAAAGTGTTTACGTTACCGGGGCAAGATCAAGAATTTGACGGCAATGCAGCCCGTATATATACAGAATTTCACGTGAGTGACGGTTCAACAGCCTCATTTGGTTACAAAGGCAGCTCATCGGTTGAAGATGTTGATAATATATTTGTGTGGACTGCGCTTGGTGGCGTTCAATACCAAGACATCGACTTTACGGTGGATTACACGAACGGCATTGTTACCTTCGTGTCAGTGCCCGTATCAAATGACACTATTTATATATATTCGTTTAGTAACACGGGTGAAAATCCAGTAGCTGAAAAAAGCTTTACCGCAGATGGCATAACGGATACCTTTACGGTTCCTATTGATCCCGATGTTGTAGAACAGGGATATGTTCTGGTAGATGGCGTTAGAAGTCTTAACCCGAATATCGTTGTCAATGGAAACTTTATTGACGTTGTTCTTTCATCTACCCCGACAGCAGGTCAGCACGTTCATATTGTTCTATATGATGTTGATCCTGATGTACGTCAGGCATTCTCCGAAGTTACTGAACAGCTTGAAACAAGCGACGGTTCAACCCGAGTTATTACTCTTGATAATACTTCACTGTATGCAAAACCATTTGAAGCAAATATGATTGTTGAAGTAAATGGTTCGAGATTGCGGCCAGCAAATGCGGTTTATTATAGCGGCGATGGTAACACCATTACGTTTAATGTTCCTACATCCGCACAAGAAACTCAAGCTTTGGTTCAAAATAGTGATATCATTGTTGGCATATATGACCAATCTGTAGATCAATATAGAAACTTGGTGGCTGGGCAGGATTATACAACCAATGCATATGATGGCAGTTCTATTCGTTCAATAACCTTTATCGGCGATGATTCTGCGGCTAGAACACCAACCACGCAGGATACGGTTGTTATCGGCATTACTACCGATGCAGAATATACTGTAAGCAGTGATGGAACAACCCTTACTATTGATGCTGGCGTTACACTTGCGGCAGATGATATTATTCGTATTGTTCAGTTTGCAAATCACGATCCACAGCGTATTCAAACCAATGTGTTTAAGGGTGTCGGCACAGAACAACGCTTTACTCTAGACCGTCCAGTTACTAACACCGATTACCTATGGGTTACAGTGGACGGGACAAAGCTGCATAGTGCGGTAGATTACAGTGTTCTTGGTAGTGAGATTATCATCGCCGATTCAACAACGTTAACCGCAAGTAGTATTATCGTAGTGTCTGGATTTAGTGAAAAAATATCACAGCCGTCAACAGGCTTCCGTATTTTCAACGATATGCTTGGTAACACTGAATATTATCGTATCACACAAGACAATACAACTACCCTTGTTCAAGAGTTTACACTTGAAGATGATGTGATTTATGTGGAAAATGCCACAAGTCTTGCACCACCTGATACTGATTCTGGCGTTCCCGGTTTCTTAATGATTGCGGGTGAGCGTATTACGTATTGGGAAAGAGATACTGATGCGAATACAGTCAGTCGCCTTCGTCGTGGAACACAAGGAACTGGTGCTAAAAGCGTTCACGCATTAGGTAGCAATGTTTTTGACGTAAGTGGACAGCAAATCCCCGGCAATACCCATACCCAAGTATGGTATACAAGTGGTGACGGCACAGCAGCTGACGGTCAGGGATTACAGAATAGCAGCACGCTTCAGGCACAATATCTTGTTGCTAAAAGAACTTTGTTAGCGGAATAAGAATGATAAATACTACAAATGAATAAGGATCAACCAATGAACGACGATCAAAAACCTGTTGAAGAAAGACGAGAATCCGCTATTAAAGACGAGGGGCGTCTTATGCTTGAAGGGCACATTCGTATATATGACCCAGAAACGGGCGAAGATTACGTTAACAAGCGTAATGCTATCCATTTCGAAAATTTCAGTGAAGCATTAGCACTTAGTGTTGGTAATAAGACGACAGGTTTTATTCACGAAATGGCTTTTGGAAACGGCGGAACATCCGTTGACCCGACTGGTGTTATCACTTATTTGCCAGCAAACAGCAGTGGCGTTAACGCAGCATTGTACAACCAGACATATTATAAAGTGGTAGATGACAACTCATCATTGAATACGGATTCTACCCGAAATGATATGGAGATTAGACATACGACTGGACAAGTATACACGGATATCGTTATTTCATGCTTACTTGATTATGGTGAACCAAGTGGACAGCAAGCATTTGATAACACTGAGAACTTTGATGGAACATATGTTTTTGATGAACTAGGTTTGAAAGCTTGGAATGGAACAGTTAATACGGGAAAACTACTTACCCACGTTGTGTTTCACCCAGTTCAAAAATCATTGAACAGATTGATTCGTATCGATTACACGATTCGTGTTCAAACTTTGACAGCATTAACGAGTATATAAAAACATTATGTATAAATATAATCAACAAGCATAAATACATATATAAGAAATGATAAGTCGTATGTGCTGAGAGGTGTATATGCATAGTGGAGAAAAACAATCGCCTACACAATAAATAAAACAACAGGTGCCGTGCTAACTACAGTCGCAGACGGTACTATTGATACAACGACTGATATTACACTTATCGGTAAGAACTACGCAGGTTATGGGGAGATTCTAAACGAAGATTTCGTTAAGCTTCTTGAAAACTTTGCGAATACATCAGCACCAAGTGCACCTATTGCGGGTCAGTTATTCTGGAATACTACATCAAGTTTGATGCAAGTTTACACCGGAACGGCTTGGAAAACGATTTCAAGTTCAACATCATCTGCAACTGAGCCAACGCCAGTTGTTACTGGTGACCTTTGGTGGGATACGACGAACAGCCAGTTGAAAGTTTATAACGGCACGTCATTCACACTTATTGGACCAGCGTTTACAACAGGCACGGGTCAGTCTGGACCAGTCATTGATACTATTACCGACTCCCTTGCATCGGACCACGTTGTTGTTAAGATGTTTGTATCTGATGCTATTGTAGCAATCATTTCTAAAGATAGCGAATTCACTCCACAGGTTGCTATCTCAGGATTTGCTACGGTTAAGCCGGGTTACAATCTAAGCACGACAGTTGCTGGTGCACAGTTCATCGGAACCGTATCAAACGCAGACACATTAGACACAATCAACTCAACGCAGTTTTTACGTTCTGACGAAGCTGATACCACATCGGGCACATTTGGTGTTCTAAATGATAGCGGTATTACTATCGGCGCAGACAGTGATTTAACGATTGGTGTTGCTGGATCGGATGTAACAGTTCGTAACACGACACTAGATGGTGACCTCAAGTTCAATATTAATGACGGCGGTGTTAACACTACTGTTGCACTTATTGACGGTGCTACCTCGGCAATCTTGCCGGGAACAACAAATACACATAACATTGGTGCTTCTGGTAATGTATTCGCTACGATTTATGCGACGACATTTAACGGAACATCAACACAGGCACAATACGCCGACGTTGCGGAAAACTTCGCCGCTGATTCAGTATATGCTCCGGGAACATTGGTTGCTCTCGGCGGCATTGACGAGATTACATTAGCGAATGAAGAACTTTCAGATACGGTATTTGGTGTTGTTTCAACAAACCCAGCCCACCTTATGAACGCTGGATTAGAAGGCGGAACAGCCGTAGCGTTAACAGGACGTTGCCCAGTATGTGTAGTTGGACAAGTTCGTAAAGGTGACCGTTTGGTTTCTGCTGGTAATGGCGTTGCACGTGCCGCACAGGCGGGTGAAGCAACTGCATTCAATGTGGTTGGACGTGCACTAGAAGATGGCGCTGATGGAAATATTGAAGCCTTCGTTACTGTAAACTAAATAAAAGAAAAGGAACTTACTAAACATGGCATATACTTCAGGCGACGTTATTCTAGACACTCATTATAATGGGTTTGCAACCGATGTTAATAGCGTATGGGGAACAGGAACTGGCGACACTGGTTATGGTCAATCAACGACTTTATCATCTGTCACGGCTGGAAATACGGTTACCGCTACGCAATGGTCAACATTATTAGCAAGAATATCAAGTTCTGCTAGTCATCAAGCCACTGGTATTACTGCTATTACTAGTCCTGTTGCAACTGACCCTATCGCTGCTTATGCCGCACTGTCGGGTAACATTACATCTATCGGTGCTAGTCGTCTTAATAAAGTATCGAATGGCACTGTATCTAGCTCAACTGGTGCCAATACCACCGATTGGATTACATCACTTACAATCTCAAATACTCTTACATTTGCTGGCGGAAACGAAGCTCGTTATTTCTTCAACGCTGGTGGATATATCGATATTTCGACGGTTCATGGTGCTGGTAATGCAAAAGACAACGAATGGAACGACCTTTGCACGAAGGCAGCAAACTATCTATTGAACGCACAATCTGGCGGAAAGTCTGGCGGAACCGGTACACCTGTAACCAACCTTACTGCCACTGGTTATTATGATTTATTAGATAACTCGGATACGATAATGTTCCAGCAAGCTGCGGATACCGCACCATATACAGCAAACTATTACCGTGTTAGTATGCAATCAAACACGGATGACGCTACCGATGGTCTTGGAAACAACGGAACGGTTATTACCATTACCGTTTTGCTTCAGGATGATGCAGCCGACCAAGCCTTCAATAAACAGGTATACACGCTTGAAGATAACGTGACTGGAACAACAACCACCACATTCTCGTATTATCCACCGGAAACCACATATCTTACAAATACTTGGGGAACTCCTGTTTGGGGAACCGCAGTAGTAACACCAGTCGGTGCTGCACAAACATCTGGTATTTAATATTGACATATATTCCAATACGTGATATAATCACCTATGGAAAGTATTGCTAAGAAACATCTAGATCATAAAGTATTAAAACAAACCGCAGCGGAAAGAGCAGAACAAGCTCTTACGCTTGCGTATAATGGCGGCTTATTCAAAGTCACCCCTGAGTTGATATCATTCGCTGAGACATTAATGCGGTTTGATGAATATACTGGAACCTACCCAGATGAATATTTTCTAAAAGATTCGTACAACAACCCAATCAAAATAGATGATGTCCACCATTTTCTTCATGGTTTAATCACAAAATACAATGAAGTAATGAACGATTGGCATAACGAATACGAACAACTACGTAAGATTCGAAAGACTGACCAACTATGATTGAAGATGATTTATCTAAAGAAGAGTTCTGGAATGCATTACAGTGTCCATTGCCACCGCCTTATTCGTTGATTGAAGAACGAGCAAAAGAAAATATTCTAAAGCATATTGCCGAACTTGAAAAGCTGGACCCCGATGGTTACGACTATTCGGGGCGATATTCAAACAGTGAAGTCTTAGAATATTATCGTATTCAGCTTGAAACCTATCGTATCATTCGTCCCGAAGAAGTAGAGGCAAAAGAAAAACACGACACGATTAAAGATATGGCGAACATTTTAAGGAACTTTCCTAAATGAGCAAATGGCATAAACTTGAGTTCTTTTCAGCCCTTAACGATATAGACGAGTGGCACATAACGCTTGTGAACCTTCAAACGTTTGATCGTTTTAAATGGTCATTTGATATTGAAGGTCATTGGGGCGGAATGTATTATTTAAAGTTCAAGAGTGAAAAGGATTTATTCTTTTTCAATATGTCTCACAAATATCATAAATCTATGATTGAGCATAAACAATGACAACAAAGGGCGCATTAATCTTCGCTTACAATAATGATCAGATTGATTATGAAAAGATTGCCGAGTTTAATCGCCAGCTAATACTTCATCATTTGAATATTCCGACCACGATTATCACTGGAAATCCGACAAACGCTAACAGTCGAACATTTATATGGCGTGATAATACGTATGAACAAGTGGATTGGCATAATACGGATCGCATGACCGCATATTCCCTTTCGCCGTATGATGAAACATTATTACTTGATGCTGACTATTTGATTATGTCAGATAACTTGAAGAAATATTTCGGTTCAGCGCATGAGTTTCAATGCGCCGATAAGGTATATGACGTTACGGGCACAAATACATTTGCATCTGATAGAATGATGAGCAAGACAAGTTTTCCTATGCGTTGGGCAACGTGTATCTATTTTAAAAAGACTGAGTTTTCCAAGTCGGTATTTGATATGATGCAAGAAGTTCGCCAAAACTATCATTATTACGGGCATTTATTCAACTTCAGACCCACCCCATATCGAAATGATTTTGCATTAAGTATTGCATTACAGTTGCTTTCGGGATATAATGATACAGAAAACCATTTCACGTTTCCATTGGCTTCGGTCGGAACACAAGAAGAAGTGGTAGATATTAGGCAGGATGGCACGGTCGTCATTGAATATGATAATAATGGCAAGGAATATCAAACCAAAGTAAATGGTCTTGATTTACACGTTATGAATAAACCTTCGCTTATAAAACAGATTGATATTCTTAATAGAAAGAAACTGTTTTGGGATGGGTTACGTGGTAAAACGGAAGTGATGGATGAAGGATTTTATTACTGTCCATATATACCGACGCAGTTATCAGGCACCGGAAAGAAAAAATAATAATGTATAAAAACCTCGATGATAAAGAAAAGTTCTGGCAAGATTTAAAAACACCTGCAAAATCATGTGGTACTTGTACACGTCCCGGTTTCTATTCTCCCGAAAGATATTCGTATCACGATTTTGGTAATGTGAATGGTAGTGCATTTTGTGGTCGTTGTAAAAGCGCACACGTGAGTGAACAGCACGGCGAATACAGTTATTGGAAATGGAATGGCAAAGACGACACCGACGACGATGAACCCCTGCCTGTCTTTCCATAATCTTATATGAATAAAGATAAAGAAAAGTTTTGGAAAGCATTGCGTGAACCAACACACCATAACTGCCGAAACTGTATTCATTTGGTAGACCAAGGGTGTTCACTGGACGCAGATTGTATTAAGCATCGTAGGTTTCGTTTCTTTACTGAAGGTTTCTTTATTACTGAAGATTATTGGGAATGGAATGGTGTCGATGAACGATAAAGAAAAGTTTTGGGAAACATTAAAAAGCCCAAAGCCGAGTTGTAACACTTGTATTCATGAAGGAAAATCAAAAAATGCACCGTCACCTTGTTTTTCCTGTAACTTTAATGATGCTATGATGGCGTTAAAACGAGAAAAAGAAAACGGCGATTACACATACGTCCGTCATTATAGTATATATGAATGGAATGGAAAATATGAATAAAGATAAAGAAAAGTTTTGGGACACACTGCGTGAACCATCGACACATACGTGTAATAACTGTTCGCATATGATGGACGCTGGACCTAGCCTTGGCATGGAATGTAGTCTACACGTTAAGTATACTTGCGTTCGTGCTATATCGGGTATACCCCCGCGGGAAATCAGACGAGCAGCTGACCATTGGCATTGGGATGGTGAAAATGAATAAACAGGAGTTTTGGAAAACTTTATGTGAACCTGCTGAAAGAGTATGCGGCAACTGTAAATGGGAAGATACTTTGCATATTATCGGGAGGGATGCGGACTACAATGATCTTGACGTGTGCGATAGATGCACTAGATGCGGTATGGTAGATCAACGTCAAGCTGGCGGCAATGATAAATGGGAATGGAACAATGAATAAAGAACAGTTCAAAGACCAGCAAGGATATTTTGCTTTTGTTCAGAACAGCGATGTTGATTACTTGCGTATAGCATATTTACAAGCCCTTTCTATCAAGGCAACACAACGCATTAACAAGTATGCTATCGCCGTTGATGAAAAGACTAAAGCGCAAATCACCGATAAACATCGCAAAGTATTTGATTACATTGTTGATATACCTTTCGGTGACGCCGCTGCTGGCGATGAATGGAAGTTGGCTAATGCTTGGAAACTGTACCACGCTACGCCATTTAAAGAGACAGTTAACCTTGATGTTGATATGATTTTCACACGTGATGTTTCACATTGGTGGGATCATATGAGAGCCAAGGATATTTGTATAACTACGGACGTAGTTGATTATCGTGGCAACCTTATTACTGACCGCCGATTCCGAAAAGTATTCGATGATAACAGCCTTCTAAATACATATAATGGTTTTAGTTATTTCAGATATTCAAAGACAATGGCTGACTTTTTTATGGCGGCTAAAGAAATATTTGAGAACTGGTCAATGTATCGGGATAATATTTTAAAGAACTGCCGTATTGAACGCCCAACAACCGATGAAGTATATGCGTTAGCTGCATTGATGATTGGTGAAGAACGTTGTTATATGCCGGGTGTTCAACCGACCTTTGTTCATATGAAGCCAGAACTACAGGGCTTTCATTCCAATCAGTGGACGGATATGGTGAGTTGGGCGTTGACGGAAGATATGGATTTTATTGTGGGAGGATACTATCAAATGTTTCCATTCCATTATCAACAGAAGGATTTTTGCAGTGACGAACTCATCAGACGATACGAACAACGATTGTAGTAAAGAAGAGTTTTGGTTTCTATTAGGAAACGATAACTAGTTTTGGTTTCTATTAGGAAACGATAAAACGTGTTTTAGTTGTAAACACGCAACAGCGCCGGGACACGTGGATTGTGTGAGTATATTAGTGAGTGCAACGGGAGATCGTAAGCACTGGGAATGGAACAAGAAATGAATAAACATGAGTTTTGGAAAACTTTAAAAAATCCAGTGAAAAGTAAAGAGGCTATTCGCCGTGCTGCTGTATTGCGACAGTTAATGCCGGGATTAAAAGAGATATTTGGAGAAGAATATAGAGAGGAAGATTTTGAGTAACTTTTTAGAAGGATTAGTTCTATTTGATGCTGAACCAGTTATTGACTTTACGCCTGAATATAGGTTATACTATAACAAGGAAACTGGCGATATCCTTAAACAAGTCGCTATTGAATACAATGTTGAACCACCCGAAGGTGATTTCATTATCGTTGAGCGCAGCGTATGGGAAAGTATAAGAAGTGATAATAAAATCATTGATGGCGAGATTAAAACGCCATCTAAGCCACAAACATACAACCTTGTCAAATCGGAGACTGGAATGTATGGCACTAGAAAAAATAACCCATACTTCATCGGCACCGAAGACTTCTATGAATACCGAAAAGACTTTGAATAAAGAAGATTTTTGGGAAGCATTGAAGGCACCACCGCCGACCCGCCCAGTGGGTTCCGTATTTTATAACAACGACACAGGTGGATTGGAGATTTGGAATGGAAAAGAATGGATTTGTGTTAAGTAAAGAAGATTTTTGGGAAGGGTTAGGCGAACCCCCACAGCCGAGCGAAGAAAGTATGTTGACGGTATATCAGCTCGGTATATATAATAAAGAACTTCCTATGGTTACTATTTGGGTAGATATACAGACGGGTTTAAAATGGGTTTTTAATTATGAAAAGGATAAATGGATTGAACATAAGCAGAGATAAGTTTTGGCAAGTATTACAAATGCCACCGCAGCCTAATAAGAGTTATTTACAGGCAGACAAGAATATCGGCATTGGTATTCACGTATACCGAGATACTACTACCGACATTCAATATACGTTTGATTTTGAAAAAGACTTTTGGGTAGAATATGAAGATTGATGTTGCAGACCTTGATGTGGTCTATCTAACATTTGACGAACCAAAAAAAGAAGAGTTTTGGGTAGAAATCCAGAATATGGTGCCATGGGCAAATCGTGTCGATGGTGTAAAAGGCAGTGATTCCGCACACAAAGCGGCAGCTGAAATCAGTGAAACCGAATGGTTTGTGTTGATTGATGGTGACCATATGCCTGATCCAAACTTCTTTAATCAAACATTTGAAGCACCTGATGTACCAAGTGCATATCGTTGGAAGGCAATCAATGCAATAAATGGATTGAGATACGGCAACGGCGGTATTAGTATTTGGCATCGTGATTTCATTATGAATATGCGAACGCACGAAAATAGTGATGGGTCAGATGAAAACAACGTAGAGTTTTGCTATGACCCTAACTATCACGCTATGTGGAATGTTTACGGAACTACGCATCCCAATCAAAGTGAGTTCAATGCTTGGAGAGCAGGGTTTCGTGAAGGCGTAAAGATGTGTCTGAATAAAGGTGTTCGTCCTACACTACCAGAGTTTGAGCAAATGGTTCACGATAAGAACCTTGATAATCTTATGGTATGGTTGAATACAGGAGCCGACGCCGAGTTTGGTGTTTCAGCAATGGATGGTGCTTTATTCGGATTACACGCCGTTATGCTAACCGATTGGGATTATACGGGCGTTCAAGACTTCGACGTATTGAAAATGCAATACGATGGTTATGCGAATAATAACGATGATAGATATATCAAAGCAACCATTGATATTGTTAAGTCACGATTGAATATCCCATTGGTGCGATATGATAGTGACCAATCAAAGTTTTTTAAACACTTCTATAAAAAGAATCACGTACAGGAAGACTTTATGACAACCGAGATTGATATAATCAGAAAGCGGGAGAACTGGTGAGTAACTATAACGACGATGCATTACACGCCAAGAAGAAACTGGACGATGTTTCCGAAACATTCTGCTTGGCTAAATGGTTACAAACCAGCCTTCACCTAACAACAGGTCATACTAACTCATGTTATCATCCGCCACCGCACAAGATGGATTTGAAACGTGAAACGTTAAACGAAACATCCGAAAAAGATATCCAAAAGCAAATGATGGTTGCGGGTAAGCGACCTACTGGTTGTGATTATTGCTGGAAGATGGAAGACCAAGGAAATCTGTCAGACCGTCACTATCGTAGTGGTGAGCCTTGGGCAATGGATAACTTTGATAAGGTTGTTGCGGGCGGCGTTGTCAATCCATCGTATGTTGAGGTGAACTTTAATAACGCCTGTAACTTAAAGTGTAGCTATTGTTCGCCACAATATAGTTCATCATGGATGGCAGAAACAAAATCACAAGGTGCGTGGCCAACCATTACCCCGCACAACCATCCTGCGCATTTTGCTGGTGACCGTCGCCCAATCCCACAACGTGAACATAATCCATATGTAGAAAAGTTTTGGGAAGATTGGGCAGCAATGTATCCAACATTGCGTCATTTCAGAATGACAGGAGGTGAACCATTAATGGACCCGAACACCTATAAAGTATTTGACTATGTTTTAGAAAATCCAAAACCAGACCTTCACTTAAACGTAACGAGCAACTTTAGTGTAGAGCCTAAAATCTTTGACAAGTATATGGATTATACGAAACGTATTTGCGACGGCGAGAATGTAGAACATTTTATGCAGTTTGTTTCATTGGATGCATTTGGTTCAAAGGCTGAGTATATTCGACACGGGCTTGACTTCAATCGTTTATGGGATAACGTCAATACATTCTTACACGACATTCCACATAGGAATAGTGTTACATTTATTATTACCCTAAATAACCTTAGTATCACTAGTCTCCCTGAGTTGTTTACCGCTATCCTTGGTCTTCGTAAGATTTACAGCAACGATTATCAGCGTGTGTGGTTTGACATCCCAGTTCTTACTGATCCAGTATGGCAATCGATTCAAATATTGCCCGAATCATATAGATTTCAGCTTGAAAATATGGTAAAATACTTAGGTAATAGTCCAGAGTCTTGTCCTACTTGTTATGATGGATTCAAGGATTACGAAGCTGCCAAGATGGTGAGAAACCTTGACCATATGAAAACTCCTATGGGCGAGAAAGATTTAAATGAAGCACGTGTTAACTTCTATCGATTCTTCAATGAACACGATAACCGTAGGGGCACTAACTTCTTAGAAACGTTTCCAGAGATGATTGAGTTCTGGGATGATTGTATGTATAGGAGCAACAAATATGACAGATGATACGCCCTCGCCACCGCCAGTAGTGCCATTTGAAGGTGAAATAATCCACGACGAAGAAAAAGGATTGTTGATTTTCACTGGTGAAGAATGGGAACCTTATGGATAAGGAACAGTTTTGGAATGGTTTGACTAAATGCATTCATCCTACAATCCTCATCAAAGCCGCCAACACAACAGTTACGGTAGGCAAACAAAAAAAGCTGTATATGATTTATAAGTTATGTGAAGTTTGTAAGGATTGTGACGAGATTGTAAGCGATCCTGAAAAACAAGAATCGTGGAAAAGCCATTTTCATAGCGTTCTACAATACAAAAAAGAACAGAAACGGATTGGAATAATGTTCAGTGAACGATAAAGATTACAAAAAAGTATTGGATAAACTATCGCCAAGCTTTTGTTCGGCGAAATGGTATAACGCTACTATATGGTTAGGCAGCGGTCAAACTACATCGTGTCACCATCCCCCTGCACATCAAATATCTGACGATGTTGTAAACAATCCAAAGCTATTACATAACACCAAGGAAAAGAAACACGACCGTGAGTTAATGGTGCGTGGTGAACGTCCTAAAGGTTGCGACTACTGTTGGAAAGTGATGGATATGGAAACTGATGCTGTTCCTGACCGTGTATACAAATCAAAGATTTATGATTGGTCGGAAAACCTTACTGCATACAAAACAAATCCACAACAAGACGTTGACTTAAAGACGCTAGAGATATCATTTGATCGTACTTGTAACTTTGCTTGTTCGTATTGTAACCCTGCGTTTTCTACAACGTGGGCAAAAGATATCAAAGAAAACGGTCCATACGAAGGCTTAGTAACTGACGGACGCAATCACTTTACGCATACACATGCTGCTTCACAACCTTTCAAGGTAGGTGAACCAAATCAATATGTCGATGCGTTCTTTAAGTGGTGGGAAAGCGACTTAAAGGGATCGTTGCAGGAGTTGCGTATTACGGGCGGTGAACCAACCATGTCGCAGGACTTTTGGAAACTGCTTGATATGATTTATGCTGATTATAAAAATAGTGCTGATAGCGTTTTCAAGTATCCACCTATTTCAATGAACTCAAACCTTGGATGTTCGGACGTATTATTTAATAGACTTATCAATGATTATGTTATTAACTTCGGCACATTGTATACTAGTTGCGAAGCGACAGACGCACACGCCGAATATATTCGTGATGGATTGGATTACGATCAGTGGACATCACGCTTGGATGCGCTTCTTGCCGATGGCACATTCAATGATGTCAGTGTTATGTGCACGGTTAATGCATTGTGTTTGTGGACACTAACTGATATGCTTGACCATCTTATTATGTTAAGACAAAAGCATTGGATTGTGGGTAAACAACCTAGTTTTACACTAAATATACTTAGATTCCCGAGCTTTCAATCTTGCTTGGTTCTTCCCGAAGAAATCCGTTCAACCCGCCGTGCAGCCCTTGGTGGATGGTTAATGAAACAAGACCCAAAACTATTACACGCACATGAAATAGATCACATTGAACGATTGATTGATTATCTACGAGAACCAGCCCCCATTGATGTAGAAGCAAGGCAGCACGATTTCAAACAGTTTTATACACAGTATGACATTCGCCGCGGTAAACTATTTGAAGAAACATTTCCAGAGGAACTTGTCACGTGGTACAAAACGCTATAAGCAAAGAATCTTTTATTGAAGCATTGTCAATAGACCATAGTAAGGTATATGCGTATGGTGGTGAAACGGCTGAGTGCGAAAACGGTCATCCGATATTTACTTTTCCGTATACTGTATACAAAGCACAACCAAAATACCCGAATGATTGGACGTGGCATCAAAAACAACCTGACATGGGCACCCTTCAGCCAACATGTGAGCGGTGTGGGAGTAAATGGTATAATGATTATAAGTTTAGAATAAATGGAAAGTTTAGATGAGTAAAGACGAGGACGATTATTACACAAAATACGATTATGGTAATCGTGCCCCTATTAACATAAAAATAGAAGAGTTAACCGATACCGAGCGTGAGCTACTTATGGATAGTAAGACGTTTTGTATGTTGCCATGGGTACACCTACACGCATATCCAGATGGTAAGGCTTATCCTTGTTGTCTAGCAACATACGAAAACCCTGTTGGTTCAATGCGAGATAATACAATGGAAGAGATTTTCCATAATGATAAAATGAATACCATTCGGAGCAATATGGTAAATGAAAAATCATGCGACGAATGCACTAAATGCTACGAACAAGAACGCAATGGTTTCTTTAGTATGCGCAATACAGCCAATCAGTCATTCGGTCATAATATTAAAGACGTTGATATTAATAACGATGGGACGACGGGTGATTTTAAACTACGCTATTATGACATACGATTTTCAAATCTATGTAACTTAGCATGTCGTTCGTGTGGTGATATCTTTAGTTCGAAATGGGTTAAAGAAAAGAAGAAATATAACTGGTTGCCAAAGGATGCGGAAAATGTTACTTACGCTGGTCGATATCAAACCGATGCGTGGGAACAACTATTGCCACATATTCCGTATATTCAGGAGGTATATTTTGCTGGTGGCGAACCCCTAATGATGGAAGAACATTATAAGGTGTTAAAAGAACTATTGCGCCAAGGGCGAAATGATGTTAAACTATCATATAATACTAACTTTACTGAGTTGAAATACAAGAGCGAAAACGTTCTTGAAATGTGGAAAGAGTTTGACAGTGTGAGTATTGGAGCAAGTCTTGATGCTTCGTATGAACGAGGCGAGCTTATGCGGTATGGTACAAAATGGAAACAGGTTGTTCTTAATCGTGAGGAAATGATGCGGGTTTGTCCTGATGTGGATTTTTATGTTAGTTCGACAATGAGTGTTATGAACGCATATCATATTCCTGATTTTCATCGAGAGTGGATTAAACTTGGATTGGTACGTGGCAAGGATTGGAACGTCAATATACTACAAGGTCCAGACGAATACCGTATGGATATTTTGCCACAGGATATGAAGAAGGAAGTCGAAGAAATATACAATGAACATATCGCATTCATTGAGCCGAGCGATGATTTTCATCGTGCGACAAATGGTTTTAAATCGGCATTGAACTTTATGAATGGGACAGATAATACATATTTAATCCCCAAGTTTAACGAAACGATTGGTAAACTAGATACACTAAGAAATGAACACTTTTATGATGTGTTTCCTGAGTTAATGAGATTAAAAGACTGGAAATAAATAAAGACGAGTTTTGGAATGCTTTAAGTAATCCGTTGCGATGTGGGTGCGGTGCCGGTTTCGTTGTAAACCGAGAAACCAAAGAAGTCAAAATCAAAGATTCAGAACCATATATGATTATTGAACAAGAAATAGCGTGTTGTGAATGCAGGAAGATTTTTTATGAAAAAAATATACATAGACCGCAAGAAGAAATCAAAGAAGGCAGCGTTTTGGGATACCTTAATAAATGAATAAACTACCAAATATTTGCCCGTTACCGTGGATTAGTATGGAAACAACGCCGATGGGCGGATGCCGTCCGTGCTGTCTTGCTCGTGACGAAGTGCCGGGGATTGACCTACGTAAACACACTATCGAAGACGCATATAAATCTGATTATATGAAAGACCTACGCCAACAGTTTTTGAATGGCGAGAAACCCGAAACGTGTTCGAGATGTTGGGAAGAAGAATCTGCTGGCAAAATGTCTAAGCGTATGAATACCCAATTTCGCCTAAAACATCTTATGGATAAGATTGATTACACTGACATTGAACCCGATAGCTTGTGGTTTCTTGATTTGAAACTTGGAAACAAATGTAATCTAAAATGTCGTATTTGTGGTTCTTGGTCAAGTTCGAAATGGGCTAAAGAAGAAATGGAACGTGACGGCGGCGGCAAAGAACATCTAGCATATAAGCAACTTCAGCTAGGACGCTGGCCAGAAGATAATCATCATTTTTGGGATAACCTTATTAATATGACTGAGGTAGAACAAATCAAGTACATTGAGTTCACTGGCGGTGAACCATTTATGATTAAAGAACATATTGATTTCTTGTCAAATATTCCTACCGAAGTAAAAAATACGATTGAGTTGCACTATAATACTAATGGCACACAAGTCCACCATTATGATTTTCTATATGATTTTAAGAGTGTAGAGTTTGCATATTCTGTTGATAATATTGGTGAGCGATTTGAATACGAACGGTATGGTGCCAAATGGGATGAAGTGCGTTCATTTATTATTAAAAAAGCATGGATTAACAGCACAACTTTTACCAGACAACTTTGTTTCACTATAAATATACAAAACGTATTCTATCTTGACCAGTTATTGATGTGGGCAGAAGAAGAGGGTAAGTTTGATTCAATCCATTGGAACTATTTGCACGACCCATGGCATATGAATGTCCAGTATATGACACCGGAATGCAAACGGCTAGTGGTTGATAACATTAAGTATCATTGTATGCATATCATGCCACAATACAATGAAAACTGGCAACAACTTATTAACTTCATTGAGGCAGGTTCGGGCAGCGATGGTAAAGTATTTTGTAACTATATGAAGGCAACTGATAGATTACGCAAGCAAGATTTTGCGGACATTTATCCACACATAGCAAAAGCGATGGGATATGAATAAAGATAAGTTTTGGAAAGCCTTGGAATGGGATGGCGTAAAGTCTTGCGAAAGTTGCAAGTATTTGCCCGAGGACGGCAATCCATATGACTTGTCGCACTGTGACTTTCCGATAACGGATAACAAATACGCAAGAACTATGTGTAAACTTCAACTTCAACAACTTGGAAGTAAATGGGAATGGAAATATAATGACTGACGATAGCGATTTTTTTAAAGATTTATTAACACGCATTGATGAAGCGGCGGTAGAAATAACCCCCGAAGAAATAGAATGCCGTGATAAAAAAGATTTCTTTGATAGTTTGTGTGAAGACCCAGCAGATTTCAAAAGAAGAAAAGAAGCAGAAGATTACGAGGTCATTTTGATAGCGAAAAAAATCACAAGTAGAAAACCGATATGATTGAAGTAATAGTGTCTCCGAAAAAAGACCTTGGCGTTGTCCCGATAGCTAAATCTGCATCGACCGCCACCCGCAATATGCTGTATGCGATGGGATGGGAAAGCATTCTGTTATCAGATTATGATGGCGATTTTATAGTACCAATCCGCGACCTTGAAAGTAAGTTGCGATCAGAAACCGAAGATGATTTAAGATTTATTGGTATATTGGATAGCATACAAAAACTTTGTATGGAAAATGTAACCGATGTATGTTATAATAATTATAAGTGGTTTCATAATGGGTTTCACGACTTCATGATAGAGAAGAATAAGCCTAAAATTGCAGAATTGAAAAGGATTGTCGCAAATCTATGACCAAATGCATTGCCCCGTGGGTACACAGCTATTGTTCACCGCAAGGTGAACGCAGACTCTGTTGTGCTAGTCGCGAACCATCTACTAACTTTAAACAATACATAGATACTAACGATAGCATGGAGAACAAATCCAAAGAAGAAGTAATGGCTTTTTTTGAAAAGCAGCAAACTTTCTCTATACCTAGTCTCAAAGAACATTGGAATAGTGATCATATGAAAAGCGTGAGGCTTCGTATGATGAACAACGAAGTTCTGCCTGAGTGTGAAGTGTGCACTGGTAAGCTTCTAAACACAAGTGTATACCGCGATTACTTTGAGCACCTGTTTGGTGATAAGTGGGATGAGGTTATTGCAAACACGGACCCAGACGGGCACTACAACGGCCAGCCTGTAAGCTTTGACTATCGGTTCAGCAACTTATGCAACTTCAAATGTCGTATGTGTGGACCGATGCTTAGTTCATCTTGGGAATCAGAAGTTAAAAAAAATGACGAGTATGCTGGCCAGTTTCACCCTTGGATGAAATATAAAAAAGAGTTAGCAAACAATCAATCTGATATGTATGGTGAGTTACGTGACGCCATAGTTAATAAATCATTAGAAGAAATATACTGGGTTGGTGGCGAACCGCTTATGTTCAAAGAGCATTGGGAAACAATGGAGATTCTTGTCCGCACAGGTCATTCGTCAAAGGTGTATGCCCGTTATAACACTAATCTAAGTGAGATTTATAATAAGTCAGGACACGGTATATCGAAAAACGCTTCATTGTTCACCGTGTTGAAATCATTTAGGGATTGGCAAGTGTGTGCGAGCATTGATGGTACAGGAGTCATTGGTGAATATATACGAACAGGACTTGACTACCAAAAGTTCATTAAACACTTTGAAGAAGGATTGACTTCACAACAAAAACCAAACCAAATGAGACTGGATTTCACATTAACAACACCCGGCTTATTCGAGGTTCGTAATATGTTTCACCTATCCAAAAAATATAACACCCAAATCTTGTCTAAAGTCTGTTTTGAGTTTGATAGCAGTGTGGCAATGTGTCCATTATGGTTGCCAAAAGATGTTCTGCATCCTATACTCCACGAGTTGATAGACGAGTTGACCCCATTAGCCGACCGTAATCAAAAACCACTCATTGACGTGTTGACAAATCTCCTTGCTCGTGATACTATGGAAAATAAGTATCCAGACGATTTTGAAGAAGGTCGTAGAAAAGGTAAGAAGCGTATTGAGTATCTTGAAAGTATTCGCATGCAACCCATCACTATGATTGAAATATTCGGTAAACATAACGATGCCGCCTTGGATTTTTGGAATGACATTAAATAAAGAACAGTTTTGGGAAGCATTAAAGTCTATTCCTGTATTGGATAGAACTTGTGATAATTGCGCATGTATCATGCCGCGCTATGTGGTGAACCCTATCATGTGAGTAATAAAAGAACTGCTACTTGCTATTTTCGTATAGAAAATCCCGGACACGATCCTCTATATGCGAACCGAGCGGGATTATCACTACCCATGTGGAAACCAATAGATGAGATTTGAAATCATGAGAACAGATGGGATGCATACCGATGCAGATGGCGACAAACATTGGTACATGAATGGCGAACGACATCGCGAAGATGGTCCTGCGATTGAATATGCAGATGGCGACAAATATTGGTACTTGAATGACAATAAAGTAAAAATGGAAGATGTGCTAACTAAAGAACAACAGTTCTGGTGGAAGTTAAAATCATGAAAAATGGAATTCATACCGATGCAAATGGTAACAAACAATGGTTCTTGAATGGCGAACTACATAGAGAAGATGGTCCTGCTATTGAATATACATCTGGCACCAAAGTTTGGTACTTGAATGGCGAACGACATAGAGAAGATGGTCCTGCTATTGAAAGTGAAGATGGAACATTTGAGTGGTTCTTGAATGATACACAACCAGAGGCGTGGGCGCATCACCGACATAACATCGTATCGCCAGAAGGTGGTATGAAGCTGTATTTGGAGTTTTTAAAAGTATTACCAAAGCGTCCTATTTTTATGGGGTATCCAGCGTGTTTTGATTTTATGTTTCATCATTGGTATTTGATAAAGTATGCTGGCGAAGACCCGTGTGGTTTTTCTGGACTTGATCTAAAAAGCTATGCAGCGGGTAAATTAGGTCTAGATTATAGAAAAAGTGCAAAGAGGAATTACCCAAAGAATTGGTTTGAAAAGTTTCCACACGATCACACTGCATTAACTGATGCAAGAGGTCAAGCCATCTTAGGTATTAATATGATTAATGAAAAAGAATAAAAAAGAGTTTTGGGATATGTTATCCCAACCAGAGTTGAAGGATCGGACGTGCGAAAACTGTGCCCGTGACGATATGCAGCGAACTTGTCGATTTGCGAAGATAGATTATAACTACTACGGTTCAAGCGTTGGGTTAAACGCAGGCCCACATATCATAAGTTTTGGTTATCGTTGCGCAGGAATGGTGCGGGGTGCAGAATATCCAGCTATGCCGCCGATATTGTTTGGCAAAGTCCATAAACCAGCGCCGATAGATGGCGCAACTGAAATACCTGATAAATGGATATGGAAGAAATGATTGAAATAACATACAGGAATATATCCAATGGCAATACAGTAACATTCCCTATTGTTATATTGGACAATCCATTGGCACATGATTGGAAACACGCATTAAAAGAACTATTGATAAACAAGAATCGTATTGAAAAAGGGTTTTGTTTTCATGGATTCCCAAATACGCCACGTGATTTGGATTATCTATGTAACGAGCTTAACACACATATACAAACAATCAATAACGATCCAATTGATTATGTAATCGAAGATTACTTTACGCCCGACACCGTGCGTTTTAATGACGGGTATCCGTTGGGCGAATGGATGCTCGGTCTTACGATTAAACATCTTATTATGAATCGCTTACATAATCATTTTGAAATCCTACAAGGAACAGTGGGTAAAATAAGTCCGTTATATAATGAAGCACAAGAAAAAACAAAACGGGCTATACAGCAATTAAATTTATTATGTCATGAAGTAGAAAGTCTGGTATTGTCGCAACGCAAAGCTATTAGAAGCCCCGAATGGATAAGACCAAGCCAAATTACATCGTTTAAAAATGCACCAAGATATAAATTAACCGATGAACACCGAAAGTTATTTGTTCAAAATGGTTACGACCGTAAATTTGGATATGTTTATATGCATTGGGCACAAATTGGCAAGACATTATTTGAAGTATGGCGTGATGAAGAAGCCCCCGAACTTACCAAAACGGTATGTGATGCTATCACGCAACTGGAATATTATTCAGGTGAATTTGATATTGAATTTGGTCGTGACGTACGTTATGGACAACACGAATGGCATACTGGCGAAATTGATAGATTTAAATCTTGGATACTACAAAACAATTTATCTTATACTGACCCAAAACTAAGTTTAGGATATCTTCCTATCGCTAAAATAGATTATAGCGGAACTCCTGAAGATTTATGGAATACTATTGGTAATCATTTTGATGTATACAAGATTGCGGTAGATGATAAAGAATATATATACGATTATACTTGGGAATAAATATATGATGAACATTTTTAAAAACCTTTGGAATAAAATCAAGCTTGAAATCAGATATCGTAAACGTTTAAAAGAGCTTAAACGTCGTGATCCTTTCCTGTATAAATGATTTTATGCACAGGATGTAGCTTCACGTATGGTGAAGAACTTGAATATCGCCACCAATCTTATCCATCGCAGCTTGGTCTAATGATGAAACAAGCAGTCATCAATGCTGGAATGATGGGAGCGAGCAATGATTATATTCAACGCACGACAATGGAACAATGTTTGATATATAAGCCAGATATGGTAGTTGTCCAATGGTCGGAGACAAATAGACTTGAACTTCATGCGAATTTACCAGTAAATACGCCCGGTTATAAAAACTACACTGGTCCTTTGCAGACCAACATACGCTGGACAAATCAGGGTGTAAAGTTCATAGATGAATATTATAAGGTATGGTGGGATGAGCAGTTTGCTTTTACTAAATGGATATGGCAAGTAATATCATTGCAAAGCTTTCTTGAAAACTATAATATGCCGTATATTATGATAAATGGGTTCGGTAATCAGGAACTTATAAAGAAATACGATTTGCCTGAATATGAATACATTAATACTACACGATTTCTAGGGTGGCCAGATGAAGGCATGGTAGAGTGGATATATGGAACCCCGCTTATGCCGAAAGGTCATCCCGGACCAGAAGGACATTTAAAGGTAGCGGAGAAACTGTATGAAAAACTCTGACACATTTTGTGTACAGCCTTGGTACGGGCGGGAAGTTACCGCCGAAACAATCAATCAGCTTGATTTTCAAGATAAATTAAAAGGTATTGATCGCAGAGATTACATACCAGAATGGGAAGAAAAATATTTCTATTTTAGGGCTTAGTGCTGGATATCATGATGCATCTGCATCAGTAGTAAACAAAGATGGTGAAATCGTGTTTGCAGGACATGCAGAACGATATTCACGCAAAAAGAACGACCCCGATTTGAATATGGAGTTGCTTGCCGAAGCATGTTCGTATACCGACGAACCTATTACCGAGATTGCGTGGTATGAAAAGCCATTGCTTAAACATACCCGCCAAATCTATTCGGGTGAAAAGAGTTTATTCAGTATGCCTTTCAGTCCACGTAAATACTTACGTGATTATGTAGGCAACGACTTTGATAAAATTCCAATTAAAACTTATTCACATCATAAATCACATGCCGCCGCAGGTTTCCAAACAAGCGGATTTGACCGTGCTATATGTGTAGTGATTGATGCCATTGGCGAATGGGATTGTTTTTCATTCTGGTTGGCAGAGTGTGACCGTTTTCATATGGGAAGACAGGAAATCAAATATACTAAACTTGATTCAGTTAAATATCCACATTCATTAGGATTATATTATTCAGCCATTACTAAAGCGTGTGGGTTAAAGCCTAACGAAGAAGAATACATTACGATGGGAATGGCTGCATACGGAAATCCCAGTAACTGGAATAAAACTTTCAGTGATGAGTTGGTAGATATTTCCATACACGGTCATGATTTTCATTTCAAATCGGAACATAACTTTCACATCGGGATGCCCGATGGTATTGTTAAAAATGCAATGGCATCTGAAGATATTGCTGCTGCTGGTCAGTATGTGGTGGAACGTGTTATTAGACGAGTATTCGATTATGCTGTTGTATTAGCTACCAAGTATAAAACTGCCAACTTTGTTTATATGGGCGGCGTTGCGCTAAACTGTGTTGCCAACAATCGTATATATCCTTCCATTCTTGACATTGAACTGCGATCTTTTTATAACGGTGAGAAGCGTGAGTGTGACTATCTGTGGATTATGCCAAATCCCGGCGATGCTGGTTCCAGTTTGGGCGCAGCTGCATTGTCACTTGGTAAAAAGCTTAAATGGGAAAGCCCATTCTTAGGAACAGATATCCCCGGTGAATATCCAGTGGCTAACCTTATAAAAGAGTTGATGTCAACTAAAATAGTGGGCATTGCTAATGGACGAGCCGAGTTCGGACCACGTGCGCTTGGTAACCGTTCATTGCTTGCAGACCCACGTGGAATCGATATTAAAGACAAAGTAAACGAAATCAAACGCAGACAGAAGTTCCGTCCTTTTGCCCCTGTCATACTTGAAGAATATGCAGAAGAGTATTTTGAAATGGCATACGGTAGTTCGGAGTATATGCAATACGTATCTAAACTTAAACCTAAATATTATGCAGATTATCCTGCCATTCAGCACGTTGATAACACTGCACGAGTTCAAACTGTTCCGAAGGATTGTAAGTCTGGTATCAGACAGTTATTAGAGCAATGGTATTTTTATAGCGGTGGATGCCCTATGCTTCTAAATACTTCATTGAACATAAGAGGCGAACCGATGGTCAATGATCGAAATGATGCAGACCGCTTTGAAAAAGAATATGGTGTAAGAGTATTATAATGTATGACGTTTTCGTAATGGATTTTGGCAATCAAGAACAGCGAAATGATATGTTTAACTACGGTGTGCCTATGCACTCGACACACACCCGATATTTTGGAACACATTTAGAAACTATTCGTCGTTGTGTGAGTAAGGCGACAACTGACTACGTATGGATTGTTTCGTCTGTGTGTGATTATTCTTTCTTTGACTTTAACTATCGTTCCGCACCTTGGGAAGCTTCCCAAATACATTGCTGGGCATCGGGCGAACAACAACAAGGTGATACATTTCTTATTCCAGTGAGAGAGTTTTTGGCACAAGATGTTCCATTAGAAAAGCTAGAATGGTTTAAAGACGTTCATTATCATTATCCCGGCGTGTCACGTTTTCCATTGAGTAGTATTGACACGAGTGACCCTGTTACAGTAGCCAACGAAGTCACGGATTACTATTCAGTTGTGAGTTCTATTACTGAAATGCCGCACCGATTTGGCGAAGGAATGCCTACTTTATGGGATGCGAAATATGTTTATCCATTAAATAAATCCGGGTCAGTATTATTGGTTCCCCGCCAATGTCGTGGTAAAATCAAAGAACAGATATATGATTATCCCCATATCGATTATCGTTACAGTAACATACAGTGCGATGAAATGCTGGATATCGTTTTTATTTCTAATGGCGAAAAGATTGCTGATGAAAACTACGAGAAGCTACGCATAGAGGCATTGGTTCGTGGAAACTCATTGCAGCGAATAGATGGAATAAAAGGACGGACAGAAGCATATCAACGTGCTGCTTCGCTTGCATCGACCGCATGGTTTTTTGCGGTGTTTGCTAAGTGTGAAATCGATGATGATTTTGATTTTGATTGGCAACCTGATTATATGCAAGCGCCGAAGCATTATATCTTTCACGCAAAGAATCCAGTTAACGGTCTTGAATACGGGCATATGGGCGTTATTGCCTATAATCGTGATCTTGTTCTGAATCCACCTAATCCCATTGGTATTGACTTTACCCTTTCCGCCCCACATGCGGTGATTCCAGAGTTAAGTTGTGTAGCACGTTTCGATACCGAACCTGAAGTAACTTGGCGTACTGCATTCCGAGAAGCATTGAAACTACGGCAAGCAATGGATACAAACTACACTGTAGAAACAGAATATCGTTTGCATTGTTGGACAACGATTGGCAATGGGGAAAACGGTGAAATGAGTGTTAGTGGTGCAAAGGAAGCCGTGCGTTTTTACAATGAAGTAAACGGTGACCCCGAAATGCTTAAACTAAGTTACGAATGGGATTGGGTTGATGAACATCTTCGGAAATCGTTAGCCGCATAAAGTCATTGACGCATTCAATAACATACCATACTTGTTCATTCGTCATTTGCGGATAAATCGGCAATGACAACTCGTTACGTGATAACAAATACGCATTAGGAAACTTTTCTTTCGCTTCTTCTGCTGGCATCCCGCCAAACTGATCGAGTTCTGGCAAGGTATAGGAGTAATGGACTTTTGTTTCAATACCACGTTCTTTTAAATATTCTGCCATTTCATCACGATTAGAAGAATAGATAGGAAACTTGTGATATGATGTTAAGTCAGGATACATATCTTGATACGCAAGGGGAATATGATCAATATACATTTTTGAAATAGTTCCTCTACGTGCATTCCATTCATTGAAATATTTGTTAAGGGATACTAATAATCCTGCTGAAATGATTGCGGGAACTTGGCTGTTTTGGCTTGGCAACGGTGAATACGGACTATTGTTTCGCAGACCTTTAATCAAAAATGCCAGCACAGGATCGTCACAAAGTATAGCACCCGCACTACCAAATGCGGGCAGCGTTTTCATTGGATCAAAACTCAGGCATTGTATGGTGCCATTTTTAAATGCGTATTGATTGCGACGAAACCCTTGGGCATTATCAATAATCGTGTTGATATTATAAGTGTTTCCTTGTGTATTTCTACCATACATATGTACTGGCATAATAATACTGGTGTCGCTATTGATTTGTGATGGACGTGGCGGAGTCATCAACCCGTACAAGTTCACGTCAATAAACACAGGATTCTTACCAGCCCTAACTACCGCCGATGCTGTTGCTGAAAAACTATATGCTGGAAGGATAACGTCTGGTTTACCATCGTCAAGCGCCCTCGTAGCCAAATATAATGCTTCGGTGCCACTACCTACTAAGATAGCGTGGTTACGCCCTGTGATCGATACTAGGGCACTCTCAAGGGCTTCGCTGGTGTCATTGCCTTGCCACTTGCCTGTAGACAACACTTCATCAAATACTTGAAGATACTCGTTTTTATGTGTATCCCAATGTATTTTGTTTCCAGTGAATGGAACATCAATCAATGCTTTTGGCATACGCTTCAATCCCTTTTTCAAGTGTAAATCTTGGATTATACCCAAGTAGGTCACGTGCCTTGGTTATATCTAATCCACCCCGCACTGGATATAGTTCATCGTGGTCTTGAATGTCAATCTCGCCGCCATATGTACGAACTGCGATAGCTGCCGCATCCAGCAATGAACGTGGGTTTCCGCCAGTTATATTAAACGTTTGATCGGTTGCTGCTTCTTTATTTTTAACGATAAGATCAATGCCATCTACTATATCATCAATGTATGTGAAGTCCAGCCTATTGTTGCCCTTAACAGTCAAAACACCGCCATCTTTTGCCGTGCTAACAAATGTTTCGATTACCCGCTGTATTCCTGCAATGCCATCGCCAAATCCATATACTGCACTTGGGCGAACGATTGACAGTGGAATATTATAACTTTTCGCTTTGTGTTTTAAAATACCTTCGGAAGCCAACTTGGTAATGCCGTATGGTTCAATCGGCGCACAATACGTTTCTTCATTTGGATTGGATTCGCCAAAGTTTCCGTATACCATACTTGAACTTAGGTAAATGAAGTGTGGTTTTTCGTCAGTATATAGAGAACCGATGATATCGCTTGGACCGTTCATCATAGTATATACATATTCGGGACAATAGTTGATAGCAAACTCCCGAGCATTCGACATTGCTGCCGTGTAAATGATAACGTCATATCGCTGATTATTCTCATCGAGAAATATATTTTCATCATTTTTGAAAGTCCTTTTGAAAGTGAAGTTATGATAGTCTTTTAAGGGATGAATAAAGTTATGGTCACGATTATCTTTATCAATACCATCAACTGTATGATTTTCTTTTAAAAAATGTACGGCGAGATATTGACCAATAAAGCCCATACCTACGATTAATATCTTCATTAGAACCTCGGTAGTTGATTCAATACATCAGTATAGACAATCTCTGTCCATTTGTCAACATCTTTTTCGGTAACCATTACGTCATAATCGGTAGGTGCTTCAAACATTTTATCTGTTTGTTTAAATGTTGATCCTGCGGCTGCTGGACCATTTGCTGAGTTGGATTCTTTTTCAGTATTCATCCACACGATATAATCAGGATCAAAAAGATCACGTGTGTTTTTAGTAGGACAAATAAAGTCTGCAATCACATAATCATTCTCTGCAATGGTGGCTAATGCAGCCATGCGTGTTGCTTGGCGATCCCGTGCCTTTGGGCTGAACTCCCAATCGTTAAACATTGTGCGAACTTCGTCTGCGTTAAAATATGCTGCCTTTAGTTTTTCTTGTAGGCGGCGTCCTAGTGTTGTCTTGCCTGTTCCAGCAAGACCCATAATCAAAATCTTCAAGTTGGTGCTACTCCGTGTGTGATTGAAAACATAAATGCGTCTTTTTCATTTTTGAATGTCATAATAGGTAAATCGTCATCATTGTCTTTAAAATACCAGCCCCAAGGTTCTTTGCAGTTTTCACTGCACCATGTAACGTAAAAAAATGGGACACCGTGCTTATTTATTGGAACTTCGTATTCGTGCCTTACATCGTATCCGATGCCGTGCAGTTCTTTTTCATCGTATCCGTAAATATCAAGTCTCACTTCCATGCCATCGGCGGGTGCCGTATCGAAGGTTACTGTATTCCCCGTAACCGTGTAATCAGTATTTTGGTTCATTATACATCCATTTACATAACATAGTTCTTTCCATACGTAAGCTGGTATAGTATATTTTACCGTATTTCCATCCCCTATGTATATATAAAAACGATTTTCCATTATAGTTTTTTAAGGGTATCTTTAGTTGCTATGTCTACGGTTTCGACTACTTTTTCTAAGTTGAGATGAAAGTCAACCCGATCCAGAATATCATCGATGGCATCTAACTCCATCGTGATTCTCTTTTCAACTTTCCGCGGCTTTTCATCTTCTAGTAATAGTGTGATATCGATGAACGCCGGATTCTGTCCGTTGTTAAAGTATAACTCTAAACGATCAACGAACTGAATCGGCACATCATCCATATCAATATCTTCAATTAAATGACTCCATTTTTCAATGAACTCTTTACTGAATTTTTTATTATGCAACTTTTTTCCTTTTTGCGGCTGTTTTTGTGGTAGGCTTCAGTGAAGGTGCCATTGCATATGCTTCTTCGCGGAGTCGGGTTGCTTCCGCTTCCATTTGCGCCGCTTGGTTAATGGTGTTTTGTGCAATATCAACATCACTTAGAACGCCATCTCCAGCCATAGCCTCATCGACAACTACCTCATCGACAGGGTTTTGATCTGCGATACCAAGGTCGGCAGCAGCTGCCATATCCATTGCGCTAATACGCTCTTGTGGAATATTCTTCTGTGGTGCTGTTTGTAGACCAGAACTTGTATCAAGGTCTTCCAGACGCTTTTGCGCCTCTGCGCCTGTCGCCATTTCATTAATGATGTTATTCAGTTCATCCAAACGAATGTGTGATTTAGCATTTGCTTCAACAATCACTTGGCTTGTAGGAACCTTTTTCAACCATCCTTCGTGGTGCAAAGCATTAAGCATATTGCGACCATCGGGGAATAGATTGCGGTGTAGAACATCTGCGAAATCGTTTGACGTTTGACCAGCATTACTTTCTAGCACCTTCATCATTGAATCGTGATAGGCTGCGCCTAGTCGTCCTGTATACAGAACCAACGCCATATGTTCTTGTGGGGAAGGAAGTTGGCGAAATACCAAGATTACCTTATCGTTATTGTGTCGTCCAATGTGTTTAATCATTATTTTTTACCTTTTTCTTCTTCTTTTGGTGCTTTTTCGGCTTGAGCCTTTTGCTCGGGTGTTTCTACCCCTTGTGCCTGTAGGATATTGGTTAGTTTATTGTATGTTGCACCAACAACTGCCATTTCTTCTGGTTTAAATGCACCACGCTGTGAACCAGCTGCGATAACTTGAACCATAACTTGTAGGTCACCTACGTTTAGTGCTTCTACTTCTTGTGTAACTTCTTCGGTCATTACTAATCTCCTGACTAATATTTATAGTATAAATATGTGTATATAATATTTTTAAGGAAAACAAATGAAACTATTAGTATCCCTCTTTCTGTCATTATTTATTATGTCACAAGCCCATGCAAATATTTTATCTGACGAAGAAAGAAAAACTGCTTACACACATTCCGTGATTACGGGAAGTTTGAATCAATGTCAGGCGGCATTGAGTTTTTTACACGGTCAGTTTGCTTATGCGCTTGACATTCAAATCATTATGATGAAGAAGCCTGACCCCGATATTGTAATGATTATTAATAAGTTGAAAGCAGATTTCGAAACCATTGAAGCGAAAATGCCAGTGGTACGGAAGTTCTTTAGTGACAATGGATTGTCCGAATCAAATATAATGCAGAACGAAGCTATGATGTTTGCTATGTGGAAAAATAGATATAGGGATGAAATACAAAAACTGCCCCGTCAAAAGAGGGGGCAGTATGTTGATGTTATATTTGGTTTCGTCAATCAATGCGTTGACAAAGCTGACTGGCTTATTGAGTCTTTTATAAAGTAGACTTGCCTTTGGACGTATTTGGAACATCGGGTAGCTTAGTATCTTTGCCAATCTCGTAACCTGATTTCACTGCATCTTCGCCAATGGTGCTTACGGCATTTCCCGACCAATCAACAATCTTTATGACAGCATCGCCGGTAAACTCAATCGTCTTATGCCCGTTGTCAGCAAAGTCGTCAATAAAACCATGCATTGTATTGGAACACGCAGTCACTGCGAACAATGCCGTGACTGCAAACACTGTTTTAATAGTTTGCATTATTTTGAATCAGTGTTACTGTTTTGAAGAACTTCGCCAGCATCGCCCGAAAAGTCAATATCAGGAATAAGCGATTGTGGACGGAACATAACACGATAATGGAATGTTGATACGTCAACCGCCGCCAACTGTTCGGTTAGTACAAATACGTTGTCGCTTTTATCAAGGAAGTTTTTGATAAACTTACCATCTTCCTTACATACAACTGCGATACGTCCCGCCGTTGTACTTTGTTGTAGGGAACAGAAACCTTCCATCTTCATCACGATTTTGTCCGTGATACCATTTACGACTGAAATGCGACGTGGCACTTCGAAGTTGTCAGCAGCTTTGGATAGGTTCTTTGAAGCCACGTCTGCGGCTTGGTCGAAACAAGCACTCAGTGATCCAACCATTGCGACGGCTGCGATAGCGGTAATAAATCGTTTCATTGTATTTTCTCCATTGTTAATATTAAGTAAGTGAACCCTATCATAGTTGAAGGGGTATGTAAATGCTATTCTAAATATTTTTCAACTTTTTCGCACGGCACCGTTGCCAACAGTTTGGAACCCTGTGCATAACAAATATCCGTCCGAATATCTTTTGAATAAATCAACTGCGATGGATTAACGGCTGTCCACGCACCTACGTTGTTCTTACTCATCCAAAACGATCCAGCAAGGACGAGTATAATCAAAATAATCATCCCGGCAATATATAAAACTGTATTCATTTATCTTCTTCTTTCATTTCTTTGATTTCAGCAACCGCTTGGTCGCCTGTGCATTTGATAGCCCACGCAAAAGCGGCAAGTCCAAATAGCCCGAACCCAACTACCCAATATACTTCCATTAGTAATCTCCATCTTTAATCATTTTACGAAGTTGCTGCCTACTACTTTGATTATGAATCAACTGGTGGATATCGTTATGAAGATTTTCTGCTTCAAAACGGGTTTCATTCGGAAATGCTTTTAATCGTGTAGCAATCCATTCTTCTTTCGTCAAAATCTTCGGGCAAGGTTGTGTCATCAGAATGCCCCTGCTACTTTCAACATACACAGGCTGAAATACAATCCAGCCAACGACATCATAAACCAAAACTCCATTGAAGTTACAGCCATTTTCATATCAGCGGCTGCTGACCGAATCTTCTCTTTTGAAATCATTTCAACTGGTCTTTCAATTTTTGTTTCACGTTATCTACAACACTGCCCATCAGCGGATTCGAAAGCATACCAAGTAGGAGTTCTTTCACTTTGACATTTTCTTCCTTCATCGCATTATAATCTGAAAGGAAGTCACTAAGCAATACAATAAGTTCATCGCTTTGCATCGTTGTCTCGCCGATATAATCATTTACTTTCTTTTCAAGTTCGTCAACATCGTTACGTGGACGAGGCTTTACTGTTACTGTAAGTTTTGGTTTTTCCATTATACTTTCCTTAAAAGTAAATGGTGAGTGCGCTAACACCCACCATCTTTTTTATGCTGCCTCTTGGTCATTTCATCATAGTCGCAAGAAATGCCCCAAGGTGCTACTGGATTGTCGCCGTATCCGTTGTTATGGATAACGAATACTGTATCGCAATACATTTCATCGCCCCAAGAACCGCACGGATAACCATCCGTGAACATGATGAACTTCTTAGGCTGACAATCGGTTTCTTTCATATGATCCCAGCAACACATAAAGTCTGTACCGCCACCACCTTTAAACGGATACTCGAAAAGGTCATCGGCATTCATTTCGTCAAAGTCTTCATCGTTATATACGTTTGTATCAAACGTGAACAACTTCAACTTGAATGAAGGATACAAGTCCATGATGCCTTTGATTTCGCTGATGAAATCCCGCATTTGATCTTCGCCGATTGAACCCGACAAATCAATCGCAACAACCACGTCGATTGTGGTATCTACGATCATACCCGGCAAGCAAGCGCCTGTGTGCCAAGCTTTCCGTGAAGGCTTCATAAAGCTAAAATCTGACTTGATCGTGCTTTGAATCTGCTGCTGGATCAGTTCACGCCAGTTCAACTTAGGCTCGGTCAGGTCTTTGAGAATACGCTGGACACCCGCTGGCAAGTTACCGGCTGAACCTTCGGCTTTCGCACCGTTGATAACCGCTTTCTTGATTTCGTCACGGATTTTCTGGCGTTCGTCATCTGACATTTTAGGCTTGGACTTGGAAGTTTTGTTGCCATCGGCATCAGTTTCCATATCGCCATCGCCATCGCCGTCGTCTTCGTCGCCATCCATGTGTTCATCAAGCAACTGATCAATAAGTGACTGCATATCAATCTTATCGGCGTTTTCGTAAAGATAGTCATAAACTTCTTCCGACGACCAACCCTTGAACTTTGGATCATACAAGACAGGAACGGTTGTGATTTTATCGCCAACTCGCTGATCAATCAAATCACTATTAATGATATAATCCTGTGCAATGTTTGAAAGTTGCGGATCAGACTGGTTATCTTTCGTCCGTCCCATGTGATCATAGACGCAGTGTAACACTTCGTGACCAAACAAGAACACCAGTTCTTCGTCGGTCAATAGTTTGATAAAGCGGCTATTGTAATAGAAATGCTTTCCATCGGTGGCGGCTGTCGGGCACCAAGCATCGGCGTTGACAATCGCAAGACGTGAGCAAAGCTGACCGAAAAACGGCGATTTGAAAAGCAGCATTACTTTTGCATCGACAAGTCGTTCACGTGAGTCTGCATCAATCACTGGATCGATTTCTAGACCGACACGCTTATCTTTCTTATCGGCTTGGGTAGTTGTGTTTGACATTTGGTAACTCCTATTGATTTATTCTTTGATTATATACTAGTCGGTGTATAAGTCAAGTGTTTTCTTTAACGAATACCGGAAACTCGCAATATTTTGCACGACGGCCTGTTTCTGTTCGTGGCTCGCGAAAGCCTACATACACCTGATTTTCAAGACGAACAAAGTATTTGACATCAGTTTCTGTTCCGGGCCAGTCACGACACCGACTATCGGCAATCCGTTCGATAACTTCAAGTTCGCCATATTTGTCACGTGCTTCAATATCCCGTTTACGATACTTAGCCATTTTCCACCACGTTTCGAAATCTTCGTTAAGCGTTTGCATTATTTGTTTCCTTCGTTTGATTTATCTTCTTCAATGTATTCTTTCAGAAGCTTTTTAAGGGCGTCGTTAGCAAGTCCGCCGATTTCTTGCACGTTCTCGTTATTGGCAAGGTCTTTGGAAATCTGGATGTTTTGGTTGATGGGAAGGTAATATTCAATAGAATGAAAACCCCCACTGCAATCAACCACGCTGGTCGCGTACCCCACGGGTTTTTAACTGGATTATCTGTATCGAACGACGCTAATCCCATAAGCATTAATGAACCAACCGTTCCTGCGGCAAATATTACCAATAATACAGTGATACCCTCATTGAAAGTATCGGCTTGCATAATCAGGTAAACGTCAAAAAGTGATAAGTCCATCATAAAGTCCATTCGTCTTCAAGAGTGAAAGGTTCCGCAGGGGTTTGGTTAATTACAACACCGTCAATATCGTTCAGTGATTGCGTCAACTTTTTAATGAGATAGGTGTCACCAGCGGTTTGGGTTACGAATAACTCGTAGTGATCTTCGTGCGCCAACACCATCAGGTATTCCAACTCAAGCTGTAGTTTACCATCGTGATCGGTAAACGAGTAGCCAAAGCCACGGTCCACCATCAACTGGACAAACTCTTCATACGGCATCAACATATTCAAATATCCTTTAGTGTTTCATCTGACCAGTTATTGGTGCTATAACCTTCATCACCATTGATCAATATTGGAACTTCGACCATCGAAGAGCCTTTGGCTGGATCGGGTTCAGCAAAGATTTTGTCGCCCGTATTTGGATAGTCAGGGGTATATGACCCTTCGACTATACCGCCATGGCTTTTCCGAAACTCTCTTGCTTCATTGCAAAATGCACTATCCTTTTTGAACCAAGGATCAGGACGCCACGTAACTCCCATGGCGTTAAAGTAAATGCCAGTGGCATCTTCACGGATTGTTACTTTACGACGATTCTCTCGCATCAGGAATCCCTCCAAGAAACAGCTTGATTAACGGCGTCTTCGGCTTCGTCACATGTGAGTTCGTTGCACATAAGTTCTTCATATGCTTCGTCTTCATCAATGACGCCGTGTTCAAGATCGTTCATAATCTCTTCAGCACGACCAACCAAATCACGGTCAAGTCGTTCTTGCCAATGTAACATAATAGAACTTGCCATTAGTTGTTCACCTTCTGCGAAAGACCTTCCAAGAACTCTTCTTTGGAAAGTTTGTCTTTGGTCATTGCCGTTTCAACTTTCTCGTCGCTGAAATCATAAACGGCCTTATCCATTGTGCCAGTATCGGCATTCCATTCACCAAACACTTCGTCTAGCGACTCGATGATATCCCACGTCTGCCACTGCTTAGAAGCCATAATCTCGCATAGGGTTTCGAATGTATCACGGCTTGGGTTATCCATTGCTTTGCCGATTGCTTTGGCGATACGGCGCTGATATGCACTTGGCTTTGGCATTCCAAAATCCCAAGGCTCAAACTTATTGCCTTCCATATCTTCGATATCGGTTTCAATATCAATACCACGGGCACGATAACTATTCAGTGACTGTAAAAGACTTTTGACACCTTCTTCGTCTGGTGCGGTTTGGGTCATTTCCGTTTCGGCACCTTCTTGAAGCATTTCTGGATTTAATACCGTGATTGCGATTTTGAAACGAGGCTCACGCTCGTCTTCGTCATTTGATTGCGTTGCTTGCGTCACGTGATCTTTGACTTTGTTGCGGATATCATCGGCAACTTCTTCGGTTGATTTAGTCTTGCTCATAGTCTTCATCCTCTTCGGTTGTATTCCAAAAGCTATCGGTATCAAGTTCGATAAAACCGTAGCCATTAATCAGTTCGTTTATATTAAGAGGTTTATCATTCATTGTCAAGGTTCCATTTGAAAAAGTGACGGGGGGATTTCCCCCGCCCCAGTTTGTCGCTGTTGATTACTTTTCCAGACGCATCGCCTTGGCGACTGACTTGCCCAACTTTTCATACAACTCGTCAAAGCAGTCCAACACGGCAGGGCTGATTGGGAGTTTGTAGGTGAACAACATTGTTCGTGCACCCATCACGGTCATATCCTTGGTGAAGTTCTTCATCATAAACACCAGACCGTTGTTTACCATTTCGTGGAACTTTTTGGCTTTAACTGATTTGTCTTCAGACACACCCCGAAGTTCTTCGCAAAGGTTGAACATCAGGAAGTAAGCAGCTGACGCTTCTTTATTCTTGAGTTCGGTGGCTTTACCAGACAGGATATCTGCTGGTGTTGGCAAGTCTTTACCGATTGCACGGTAAGCGATGAACGATTGTGCCGTACCTTCGCCAACTGTTCCCGCAACAAGTTCCATCAGGTCACCTTCAGAACTCTCGCCAGCGTCTTCCATAATGTCGGAAACGAAGGTCCAAGACCGTGGGGTTGCATATGCACGTTCTGCTGAACGGGCGTTGAACTTGTTCAAGTCACCTTTTGCATTGGACAGGTAAGCCAGAACCTCGGCATTGATGCCCGCATCAATCGCCCAATCGAACCAAGAGTTAAAGTCAACTCGGATTTCGAAGTGCATCATACGGTTACGTAGTGCCTGTGGCATCTTGTAGGACACTGAACCATCGCCTTCACGGTTACCAGCGGCGACCACGAACACGTTATCAGGCAAGACGTATGTACCAACACGGCGGTTCAACATCAGCTGATATGCTGCGGCTTGAACTGACTGCGGGGCAGCGGAAAGTTCGTCCAAGAACAAGATCATGTGATCGTATTCGGCGGCTGTTTCTTCAGAAGGGAATTCTTCAGAAGGTGCCCATTTCATTGTCTGTTCAGTTGGGTGGAAGTATGGAATACCACGAATATCGGTAGGCTCCATCAGTGGAAGGCGAATGTCGATAACTTTGCAGTTACCAAGCGCACCGCTTGCGGCGATACCTTCAATAAGTTCGGATTTACCAACACCGGGCTGACCCCAAAGCATAGGGACTTTTGGTGCAGCTTTACCACGACGCTTAGACGTGAAAGCTTTTTTAACAAGACGCTCGGCTTGAGCGAGGGTAACACTTCGTGCTTCAACAGCGGACATTTAATATACTCCTGTGTAGGTTTGGTTTGATTTGCTGTGTTTCAATAATCAGACTATAGCCGAAACGTTCGGTTAAGTCAAGTGGTTTTTTCGTATTTCGTCAATTTTTTTATTTCCCATCGTTCAACAACTGCGGAACCATCGGCTCGTTCGTCGGTGACAATGTGAATAACAGTGTTTAGAACTTTGGCTTGGCGATATCCACAGTCAATACCTTCAACTGGCGTGGTAACCCATACCATGTGAGGATAATCAGTGTTGCGCCCGCCGTGTGCCAGCGGGAACATAACCAAGTCAGGATTCTCAGAGAACTCAAAAAGATTGCCTGTTTCTTTTTCAATGAAATAGCCAAGGATTGAACCATCGCCGATATCAAAGTAAGTGGAATTTGGGGCAAAACTCATTTGGGCATTTCCTCTCTGTTGATTAACTCTAAGAGGATTATACCTACTTATAGGATATAGTCAATGGTTATTTTTATGATTTTCAATATTTTTTGTGTATTGTTCAACCGACCCGATTAATCCGATTGACATTGCAACTTTACCGGAAAAGATAGCTACCTCTTGATATGAAGATAACAAGAAGTATGGACTCGGCATATATTTTTCCAATGAGAGCATCATTTTGTTTTGACTCCAATCGTCGTCCAAAACAAAGAATGTTGGGTCTAATCCTATGTCATTTCTGAGAGTGTGAAAACCAAAGTGGGTTAATCTTAGTCCACGGCGTGGATTCAACCATATATCGTGTGGATCGACTTGGCTTCCGTTTTCTGACAAAGCGGCTTTAAATACATTATTGTATTCATCCTTCGTCATATACTGTTTCGCCAGCAGTGAGTTTAACCACTGTAAACTCAGTTGATTTGAATTGTTTGTTTAATTTTTTGGCTAGATTAATAGCGTGTCCACTGTTAGAAAAACTTACTTTCTTATACTTGTGGATAAGACCATTCTTGGTCATTGAAGATGATTTTAGATTGATCAGGTTGCCTTGATACAAAATAGCCCAGATAGCCTCGCTTCTGAGAACTTGATCAACTTTGTATTCTTCCTTATCCGCAATCTCGGAAAGGACTTTTGGTTTAGGTCGTGCCATTAAAATTCCTAGTAATATACATATATAATGTATTTATCCTAGAAAAATTATTTTCCGAAGAAGTCTCCGCCACCAATTTCAATCTGTGACACATTTTGCTTACTATTTTGCAAATCGATAACCTTTGTTTGTAGTTCGATGGTATATTGCATTAACTGGTCAATATCAGCATCCACTGCTTTTAGTTCGGCGGCGGTTAGTGTCATATTTGGTTTATTAAGGTTACGGATTTTCTTTTTGATTCTATCAATATTTATAAGGTTAGGTTTATTCATTTTCCGTTCCATTTCCAAGCATTTGGTGCTGATACACTACAATGATTTTTATATTTGTTTTTGCGATTACATCCAGTTTCGTATTTTCCCATGGGGTATTCCCATTTACAGTTGCTGCATTTCTTTTCGAACGTTCCGCTTAATCCTTCGATAAATATTTTCTTAGATATTTTTGTAGGCTGCATTCATTTCTTCCTTGGTCTTAAATGGACCCAAGTGGGGATAACGCTGAACTATCAATAGCTTTGGGCAATGAATCTTTTCCCAAACGTTACCAATACTGTTAACAATGAAATAACCAGCACAATAAAATGACTTTGACTTTTCACCTTTTGTAAAGATAGGAACACTGTGCTGCACATCATATAGTTCGTTATGCGGTGTTGTGTTTGTTGGAAAATCATACAGGACTTTTTGCTTCTTACTTTTTGGTCTTGCTTTTTCGTATGTGATAGCATAATGCTGTGCCAACTCTTCGGGCGTAAAGAACTTTTCTTTCTTTTCTTCACGAATGACTGTATATCCATCTTCAGAAAGTTGTAGTGCACCGATTTTTTGACCGTCTTGTTCTAATACCCATAGTTTGTTTTTAAGTAATGGTGTCGCTTTGATCATATTTTTTTCCTTTTACTATTATTATATATTATACCATTTTTGTGCGTGACAACTCAATATATTTATGACCACAACTCATCCATAAACCCTTTCATATACTTTTTGGATGTAGTTGTTTTTCCATTGGCATGACAAATGGCTTGATCATCTTGAAATCTAATAGTAAATGTTTTATCCCCCCTACACCCAGCACCTAACTGCGATTTTCTAATAGATGAATTGGTGGATTGTATTTGTCCATTTTTCGCATTCTTTAATATTTCGAGTAATGCTGACTTGGCATCCTTTAAGTTATTATCACGCTTCCTACCTTGTCGGCTTTCAACCAATCCTGTAGGCAAATGATATAGTCTGCAACTATTTTGAGTTTTATTTCTATGTTGACCACCAGCCCCAGTTCCACTAAACCACTCAACGTAGAAATGTTGTTCGTCAAGTAAATCATACTTCGAATCAGTTTTAACATTAGTATCAAGAACAGCAACAGTTACCGTAGAGGTATGAACCCGCCCACGCTTTTCCGTTGGTGGAACTCGTTGAATACGATGTCCACCTGTTTCATTTTCTAATTTTTGGAGATTTTTGCCTTCAACTTCAATGGCAATTTCGTAGTACCCCGCATCACTGGGTCTTTCCCGAACGATGCGATTACTTCAACCTACACGATTGAAATATTTCTGGTATGCGTTGGCTAAATCGCCAACAAACATTTGGCTATCTGCCCCACCTTCTGCGGAGCGTATTTCTATAATTTTCTTCATTACTTTTCTCCCCTGTTAATATTAATACACATTATATACCTATTTATCGACAATTGCAATATTATTCGTAATTCTTTCCAAGCCATTGTGTATATTGTTTCGTAAAATCGGCAAGTTTATTCAAATCATATTTACCACAGAAACGAAGAAACTCCCGACCAGCGTGTGGTACATTCTTTGCTTGTAGTTGTGATGCAATGCTTTCATCAATGTATTCTTTGATGCTTTCCGGTTGCGCCGTAAGATCGACCAACTCTACGTTGCGGTTGTAGTCGTCAAGCACTCGATGTTCTACATCATTGTGATCTGTCCAACGTTGCAACATCATATTATTCCACTTAAAACCACGGTTATCCATATCGGCAAATGCTTCTTCAAGACCGATGCTTTTAGAACTACCCTTTGTGCGAACACCGGGATATGCACTGAAAATGTTATCGCTTGTATCGCCACGCATACATTTTTCAAATAACGCCCATTTTACATCAGGTGCAGGTTTCTCTTCTTTGGTCATAACCTGAACTTTTTTCATCTTGCCGCCAACCATCTTTTCTTCTTTGATAAGATTGCCACCAGCATCACGTGCTTTTATAGTTTGCTTCACACGATGTCCGTTATCGTCAAAATAACCCTCGGTAGTAATCAAGTGGTTGTTGATGCCGTTATAGATGTGTGTGTTGGGATTGATTAACTGAACGAAGTCACTATCACTACTCAAAATGACGTTTTCATCATCTGGGTGCTGTGCGATCCATCGTGCAATCAAGTCGTCGGCTTCTGCGATATCACAATGCAATAAGGTGCAGTTGGATTTCTCTCGAATGTAATCAAGAAACTCTTTGTATGCTTCAAAGAATTCTTCATCTTCTTCGGTTTCGGCAACGGTTTTCTTGTCACGTAATACCTGACGATTCTTTTTATATGGTTCGTATACTTCTTTACGCCAACTACGCCCTTCGGTGCAGAAAACAACGTGATCCGCACCTTCCTTCTGGAACGATTTATTGACGATGCTTAGAGTGATGTGCAGTGCAAAGCCAATCTTTGTCCAAGCATCTGAGCGGCGAGGTGCCATATGGCGCGCCCGATAGAAAGTATTCAGTGTATCAACTAATAGATATTTTGCCAATGTGTGTAATCCTTTTATATACTACTTTACATCATATAGTTATTGATGTCAATATTTTATAATTTAAATCTTATTTTTTCATACAACACGTTCGCCCAATCGGCGTGTGCTATTTCGTTATAATGGTTGTTTTTATTTGGGTTATGTTTGCTATTTTTTAGATACTGACACATCGTGTATTGTTTTTCATATGGGTGGAAATAGCTGTCACCAAAATCGTGTTCGTAATCACCTACTTCGAGCGGGTTGATAGCGTTAAAGAATAAATGCTTAATCTTCTCGTCTTTTAGACGCAGATGAAATTGGTAGATTCGGTCATTCCAATCATACATTTTATTTTGAATCATTTCAGGTGTTTGTGCCCGAACCCAATCCTTGTATCGTTCTTTATATCCTTCGGGAACATCATCAGCTCCTGATGCAGTAAGCTGATAATATTCCTCGCCTAACTCCCATTCTTCACGTTCCCACGTTGACCAACCAACTAATAAAAATGATGGTTGCTCCGATAGATACTTCCATGGCGTTGTGCGAATTATGCGTTGATTTGACGATGCTGACTCGGCGAATGATACGTGTTCAATGTCGTGCATATTGGCAATCTTTTCACCGAACGACTTCATTAAACATGATGGGTGTGGTTTTCGACCAAACACTACATAGTCTGGATCATCATTAGCAAAACAATAATCATCGTATAGTTCTGCACCAGCCGTATGACTATCGCCGTTTGTTACGAGAATCATTTATACTCGGCTCGCCCATCGCCCAAGTCAACACGTTTTGGTAAACGATTTGACGGATCGCCCATTTCATTTTCATACTGTTGTAACGCAATATTGCGACAAACGTATGTGAAATAGTTATCGATAACGTCTTCGTCGCTTTGACCGGGGTATCCCATTTCACGCAGTTTCTGAACAGCAAAGATATTCCAATCGAGTTCAAATGAACCTTCGGATGGATTTTCTGGCTCAAAATCAAACTGTAATACTTTGAAATATATTTCGCCTTTTTCGGTGGCGATTTCTTTTTCTGATTTGGACGGGTCAACCTTTTTCTTTTTAAATAGTCCGAACATTTTTAATCCTTTTTTCTAATACTCAATACAACGTGATCTTGGCTTAATGCCACACTGGACATAGCGTATTGCGGTTGGTCATATACGTGATTTCAAAAGAGCATTCATTGCCAGTGAACGAACCTAATCCTTCTTCTAAATGTTTTTTGAACATTTCAGTAATTTGATCCACTGTTACTTCGCCATCTTCAATCATGCGCTCAATTTCCCCAGCAGGTAGGTCTTCATCTTCTTCCCTGTCGTAATACAAGAAATCACTGATAGCATCTGAAATATAATCATCTAACTTGTTCATAAGTTAAACTCCTTTCCTCTGAAAAATCCTGTTGGTGTATGAAGTTCACCAGACCACCAACGAAGGATACTTGATATTATTTTTGTAGGACCATATCCATCCGTTGTTTCAAAAATCTTCATCGTAGCTTGCTGTGAAGCATCCCATTCACCACCAGTGTTTCCATTAGCTTCTTCAAATGCTGCTTGACCTTCTACGTGAACAATAACTTCTGTGATGCCAGCTTGTACGATGGCCCTTGCGCAGTCAGCACACGGCAGGAAGTTCACGTAAAGCCTACATCCATCCAGACCGCCTTGATTCTTTGCAGCGTTGTATATAGCGTTCCTCTCGCCGTGTTCCATATAGAAATACTTCTCTGGGCGAGTTTGGGGAACGTCATCTATGTCCATTCCACGAATAGGTCCGTTGTATCCTGTAGACACGACACTATTATCAGGACGGACAATAACTGCGCCAGCGTGTGTTGATTCGTCTGTTGATCTTGACGCAGCCAAGTAGCACATCGAAATATAGTACCTCGACCAGTCTGGCCGTTCTACATTATTTGTCATATTAACTCCAATTGTTATTGTTTATAGCTTTATTATACAGGTTTTTTAACCAAATGTCAATAAAAACATAAAAAACATAAATAACATATAGACATAAGATAAGTAAAACCAAGGATATTAAACGACGGCGTTCACAATAAACGGGCAAAATCCTGTGCCGTTGGTGACCTACTAAATCTTCGAGCGTGGAGCAGCTTTCAAATTCATCGTCACTGACGTTTATACCGTACTCAGCTTCGATTGCCAAGGGGTATTTCAAGGGAATCGAGACTATCCAAATTGTCGATATTTCGTATCAACGTATGAGGACGTAGGTTTGGTTGATTACCTAAATGGTTGTGCAAGAGTTCCTGTACACTATACCAAATAGGGCTACGTGGGGTAACAGCTTCTCGCTTAAGGGTATTAGTTGCCACAGTATTTCTCCGGTTAAGTGCCGTAGTCAAAACAAACAATTTTTCCGTTTAGTCTACCGAAACTATCATGTTTGTCTTCACAGGGTATATCGAAATTGTCTAGCTGTTTCCAATTTTTTAACTCGGAGTAAAATTCAAGGAACTCCTGAAATTCCATAGGCTCGCATCGGGGTTGAATGGTCATCCAGCCCCCCGGAATATTGAATAACACAGGGCATAACTTGCCTTCACTTTCTTTTACAAGACTAGAGAATGAGGCTTCCTGCATGTTAGCTAGAAGACCCCACAGTGTGTTTTTCCAACCGTAGTGTAAAGCAGGTAATTTGATAGCATACTTTTTCGTAAGTATTACTGTACGTGTAACTCCGTGCGTATTCAGAACCCAACCAAACAGCAACTTATATTCATCCTTAGTATCATCAAAAAGAGGCACTACTGATCACCTTTGCCAAAATCTGGATACGGTGAAAAATTACTTTTTGTTGTCCCACGTAGTTTTTCGTTTGGCACTTTATCGTTGTATAATGAATGCACCCATACGCCGTGTTCTATTTCACCAAGAGTTTTTGATTCTGGATCAGGCGCATACGCTCCCATACCTTTTTTTGAGCAAGGGACTTCAATATAGTCGTAGTATTCCTGTTGGTGTGTTCCGTGTTCGCCCCATATTTTTTCGCAGTATTCGTCAGTCCACCACGCAATCATTTCATCAAGATAATCTTCACCATCTTCGGGGATATACCCACAGTCACCTTTTTTACAATCCGAACCAATGCCGAAACCGTAAATAGCTCTATGTGACCATCCATACCATTTTTGGTCACGTGGGCTAAAGCCAATACTACATACATTATGATCGTCGGCAGATTTTTCCCATTGCTGGATACCAAATCGTTTAGCTTTTCGATATGCTGAAACAGAATCCCCGATATAAGCGCCATCGGTGGAGTATGCTACTCTCATCATCGTATCACTGCATCCATATGCTGAACCATCGTGTATTTCTGTTCTGACTTGATATCCAGCTTTGTAGTTCCATATCTTGAGAACTTCGGTGGGTTCCATTTAGGTGGTTCGTCCCATTGAACAGGCTTCTTTGACGAGTGCAACAACTTCATCTTCGGTGTTACACATAATCTTTGCGCTTGTCCATTCATCAGCGTTATCACGACCACATACTTCAACCATGAAGCCATTATCGTACATATTGATTGTGAACTGTTCGTCTACTTTGTTTAATTTATCGCTTAGTTTCATTGTATTCTCCATTTTCATTTGTTTTAATATACCATTATAGCATTAGTTCGGGCAAATAGCAATATCACAATCCAGCCTTTCGTAATTTATCAACAGTTTCATCATCGACAGCGGATGGTGGAATATGTGGTGTGTGTCGTTTACTGCTAAACAGACGTGCACGGGCGAACTTATTGCCGAGCAATGCTAACCATATACGTTTAATCATTTTCTTGATCCTTTATTGTTTCCCAAAATTGTGCTTCTTCTTGCCGCCGTACTTTTCATCTTCAATGAGTTCCGTGCGTATTTTTTCAGCCGCCAGCTGCCATTTTACTTTTATCGGGTTTATAATTTCCTGAAATAAAAAGTGTAGAGCTGATCCTGACAGAAACGCCACGGATATCCATACCACCCACAACATATACAAATCGTGCCCAATGGCTTCCAACCCAAGTGCGACTATCATTAATACTAATCCGAAAAACATAAAAAATTCAGCGGATACAATTCTACTTAGCGCCATCAGGTATGCTTTTAACGTAATCATAACAATTCCTTTTTCATTTGTTTAATCATTTCTTTGGCTTCTTTGGAAATGCGACTATATTCTTGCTACGCTTAATGGCACGTTCACGCAGGATACGAGCCTTGGCTTTTGCAAAATCAATCAGTTCAAATTTCAGTGTCATAATGAATATCGGTTACTGTACCATCTGTGTGTTGTTCTACCACCAGCAAGTATGTTTCAAGGATAGCTTCATCTGATATAGTGATATCTAGTTTTTTAAACTTTGTACGTGGTTTGGTTTTTGTAGATTTTGATTGTACGTTATTTTGTGCAATGAATCGAGTTACGTCCGTATTGTGGTAAGTATCAATATACTTGCCTTCTTCGGTCATTTCGTCAATGCGGATATTATCTTGGTTTACTTCAACAATAAAGTGTCGTGGCATATTAACTCCTATAGGTATATATCATTATATTATACGCTAGTAGGGGGGTTATGTCAAGTTTATTTTGCGTAGGCTCCAAGTTCTGACATAATATGCTGATTGGCAGAGTCTTCATCAAAACCAGACCATCCATATCTTGGTTGTTCGACAAAACCAGCGCCACGTTCAAGGAATTCTTCATTGAGCCATCCACTGTATCCCAAGTTTTCTTCAAAATATTCAGAATTCATTTCTTGCATAAAGTCGTTCAATGGCGCAACAAGGAATACTTCGGTGTCAAATGCTGGTTGGCCACCATAGAATATAACGTGACCACCGTATGACGTAGCAACTTCATCAATAGCACTCCATACATCTGATGATAGTTCCTTATAGCGACCAGTCTCTTCCCCATAACGGATACCATTATTAATTGCCAAGAATACTTCACTATCCCAACTTGCTTCTGATTGGAGAATATCATATAGACCAGAATTAGATTCATCTTCTTCATATTCTACACCAAGATTATCTAACTCAGCTTTCATTGCTTTTTCCATAACTTTATCAAGTTTAGGATTTGTATGGTAGGCAAAGAAACCATCCACGTCTGAATCGTGGAAATCAGCCATTTCCGGTTCTTCAAGCTCCTTCAATCCCCAAAAAATTGAAGGGTTATCTCTGCCGTGCCATTCACCCGTAATATCTTGCAACTCACTTGCAAACTCAGTAATATCTTTCCATTTATTAATAATAACATTACCATCACGAATATCTAAGATGTCGTAGCCTGTTTCGGCAATCTTCGCATTGATAATTTTTGGCAATGCTTCTGGTGCTATATCACTTAGATCAGATAAATTAACTAATTCACCTGTTTCTCTTGCAACCACTGAGCCGAATAACAATACTAACCCATCACCAAGAGATTCAACCATACCGCTTTCATCTTTTTGACCCATCTTCATAAACAGTTTCACCATTTTTGGGTGTTCTACAAAGAAGTCTTGTAGGTTTATTTGACTGTCTTGTTCATCCATATACTGTTTTGTTGGATAGTGGAACTGCCAGCGTGAGTTAGATGGTTTGTGTAGAATAACAACCAACGGACCATCTTTGGAATACATATCGTGATACATTGGTGAGTTTTCAGAAGTGGTACACCAACGAGTATTCTTACCAAAGTAACAACTTGCACGATGGGTAACTGGAATGACTACTTTGTATTCAGCATCGTTATGAAGAATATGAACTTCCTTATTGTCAATCATTTCCTGTTCAATGCTCTTAGCTTTATCTTGCTTAGACGCCGAAATATCATCCTCTTGATCAGCATATTTCTCTTTGTAAAAATCATACACATCAAGTAAATCATTCGTTCCTTTGAAACGGTTGATGTCACGATGTAATGGCTCAAGCTTCTTTTTCAATGCCAAGCGAGAATATAATTCCAATGCATCGGCGATCTTTGCTGGAATATCTTCTAGACGTTGAATACCGCCTTTGAGATACTTTACCAGCATCCAGTTCACGTACTTGTTATTCTGTGTTGGGTCATATTGGGATAGCCATTCGGGCAATTGGTTAGCAAAGTTATAATAGTTGCTAAACTCGTCTGCGTAATGTTCGGCAGAATTATCTTGAAGAAGACGGCTTTGCATCTTTTCAATATCATAGTTATAATATTCGGTTAAAAACTGTTTTGCTCTCATATGTTATTTATCAAAAAACAAAAACCCCGACATATGTCGGGGTTTCGTGTGGGCTAACCGTGACACCACGTGGGTCTATTTGGTGACCACCCCTTATAGAACTGCTTTCTTTCGAGTTCCGTTCATTTGCCCCCAAAACTCTTCCTTGGTAGGTTCACGTGGAATATAGATTCGCAAACCTCGCAACTTCTTAGTTGAAAATGTTCCTTTGGCTGTCGGATATAAGGAAAAACCATCCATTTCATCATCGTCTGGATAGTTGGCAGCGTATTCGGCGGTTTCTGCGGCGTGGTATGTTTCGAACATAATCCCTCCCGCTTTTTCAACACGAGTAGCTTCGTTGGCGGTAATGCCTATCCATTCTACCGCACCGCTAAGTCCAGAATGCTCAACCAGTGTGTATTGTTCTTTCATAACTTTTTAAGCCTTGCGAGCATTTTGTCGTCTTCGATATAAAACGGATCATTGCTTGGACGGATGACGTTGCCAATAACTTGACCTAATCGCCAGTCAGGGTTCTTGCGCCACACTCGTTCGAGTTCTTCAAGAACTTCAGTAATACGTTCTGGATCACGCACTGGCTTTCTCCGCAGTGAAATCGTAAAGGTCGGTTTGACCGAATGCGGCTGCTTCACTTTTGGCTTTTGCAATACCATCTTCTGGTGAACCACGATAAGTAAACAGCGTGAGTGTCCCGCCCGATCCTGTCTTGGCACGAATGACATATCGGGGAACACCTATATTGTCCAGCCGACTGAACTCTGCTCTCAATTCTTGGAATGTCATTATGCTACCTCTTTAAAACCAAATGATGCTACTACGACTCGATTTCCGTCTTCGTCTTCGATTAAATCGCCAACGCTTACGCTGCTCATTGGACCAAAACGCTCGATGTTTTCTTCTGGACCGATGTTACCAACTTCAAAAACGCCGTCTAAATCATTGGCTGTAATATTTGAAACGTGGGTGTAAAACCCTTTGGCGATTGCTGTGGCTGCGGCTGATACTGTATGATCACCAAACATAAGTGCCATGCGTGCTGCTTGCTTTGGAACAGCACTGTGATCGCCAGCGGCATTGATTTTTGCAACTTCTGCGTCGGTCAACTGAATCTGAAAAAGCTTGAACTTCATTTTGGTAACTCCTGTTTCATCAACTTACAAATAGATATTATACGAAATGACAAACAATGTCAAGTGATATTATCGAATGCCTTCCGAACCATGTGTTCAAGTTCCTTGATAAACTCGGTAATATTGTTACTCGGATGCGTAAAATACATTTCTTTAATGGAAGCTTTATTCATTGTAATGCAAATTTCGTAGTCATATTCTTCATGATAGTCGTCTATATATTCGTCAATATCTATATCTACTACTGTTTTTGGCAAACCCGAAAATACAAATATATCGTTGATTTCCCCTGTCAAGTCTTCTTCGGTGCTAGTCACGTTACGGGTGACTGAAAGAAATGGATCATCATAATCAAACATACTATTGTTTAATGCGTCATTAAATACCGCATCATCCCAATTCAATGATTTCCAAAACCCTTGTTTTTCATTCATAACGATTATCATACACATAAATACAGTAGGAGTCAAACAAAAATGAAAGCAATAGGTAAAGTAGATATTCTAGAAGGTAATGTAACCGTCACAAAGGCTGACGGTACGCAAATACTATTATCAGAAGGCGACAATATTTTTCAAGGTGACGAAATCAATACAGGATCGTCTGGTAATATTTCAATGATTTTCGAAGATGGTAGTGCATTTGCTATGGGTAGTGATGGCGCAATGGTTATTGACGAAATGATTTATGACCCTGCGACACAGGAAGGTTCTATGGGCTTGTCGGTTTTGACAGGCATTGCTACATGTTAGTGGCTCTATCGCAAAAACAGACCCTGATGCTATGACACTAACCACGCCTGTTGCCACTATCGGTATTCGAGGAACACAAATCGGTATAATCGTTGATGATAATGGAACACAAGTTTCCCTTATGGAAGAAGCTGGCGGGTTCGTCGGCGAGATTATCGTTGAGGCAGTAAGCGGCGAGTTGCTTGTTATTAATCAAAAGAATAATACTGTTATTGTTAATACGGATGATATTGGTAATATGGTTGTTTTCACAGATGCACAAATAGTAGATGCTTACGGCAAAGCATTATCATACTTAGAAGAATCGATGCAAGTGTTGGACGAAGATATCGAGGCATTAAATGATTTTACTACCGATGCAGGTGTTGAAGAAATCCCTACTACTGCACAAGACATTGCACCAGAATCAGACAATGTGCCAACCGTGACTATCATTGAAACTGGTGAATTCACTACAATCTTAAATCAACTGCACGACAATTTTTCATTTTAAATCAACCCTTTCTAAATCACCTAAAACGATGACTTCTGGCTCTGGTGTAATCGGGGCAATAGGTTCATCTGGCGTAATCGGTTATATGAAGACGTTCGGGTTACTGTTGAACGATTGACACGAATGACGATGATCGTGTATATGAGTTGAATGATGATGAAACTAATCCAATAGCTTCTAGATAGTCACGCACATGTGCCATCAACATACGTAGCATCTAAAGTCAGATACTTCGCTAAGTATCGTTAATTAGCAGTTAGTTCATCAGTGATGGTGAACTGAAACATCGGGCACAATGCGATTTGACCCTAGTGTGGTTGAAAAACTATCAGATGGAAATCTTGGCATCATTGGCGGAACATCCCATTCAGATGATTCTAACTGGGATGTAAAAAGTGAAGACGGTTATACTACTATGTCCAAGGGCGATGATATAATCGTCATTGACACTTAATCGTCACGTTCGCCTTTTAACCGTTCCCACATTTTAAGTTTTTCTTCTTCACGCATATATTCATCGTAGATTTTTTGCAGTGTGGCATGTTTACGTCTGCGTTCTGGATGATCCTTAATCACGTCCGGTAGGCTTAGTTCGTGTTCAATGCGTGATAGTTTGTCAGATAGTTTTTCACCATCTACTTTAATATCGCCCGTTACATCCAAGTCACCGTTAATCATTGCGGTCTTGTCGCTTGGTTGAATATTATCTATTGTAATGGTGCCTGAGTAAGCATTACTACTAGTTGTTGTGTAAGTATTTGTCCAATCGCTCGCCGCAGTGCCCAGTCCACGAGTGCCCCAATAATCTGATTTATTTTTAATAGCCATTCATCATATCCTTTACTAATGCTTCAAAATCATATTGACGCTTCCACCCAAGAACGGTTTCAGCCTTTGTAGGGTCACCGATAAGTAAATCAACTTCGGCAGGGCGATAGAACTCAGGATTGATTCTTACAAGAACTTCGCCGTCGTTGCTGAATCCAACTTCCTTTACGCCTTCGCCTTCCCAATTAATATCCATATCTTTGTGACTGAATGCAACTTCTACAAGTTCACGGACTGTTTTTGTTTCGCCCGTAGCCAGAACATAATCATCGGGTTTATCTTGTTGCAGCATTCGCCACATACCTTCAACATAATCCTTGGCATGCCCCCAGTCACGCTTCGCATCAATATTACCAAGTTCTAATACATCCATTGTTACATTTGTATTTTCTGGGTTCAAAATGACATCCCTGTAAGCGCATACGTGATTGGTAATCTTCTTTGTTACAAAATCATCACCTCGCCTCGGGCTTTCGTGATTGAATAAAATTCCATTACATCCAAATAGATTGTATGATTCTTTGTAGTTTTTTACTGCCCAATATGCATACAACTTTGATACACCATATGGTGAGCGAGGATGGAATGGTGTGTTCTCATCTTGCGGAACAGCCTTCACTTCACCATAGAGTTCTGAGGTTGATGCCTGATAGAATCGTGTTGTCTCAAACATATTCAGGTGTCGCATACCTTCGAGGATGCGCATTGTTCCAAGGGCATTGATATCGCAGGTCTGTACTGGAATATCAAACGATACACGTACATGCGATTGTGCGGCAAGATTATAGATTTCATCTGGGCGAGTTGCTTTTAAAACACCCAAGATCGCTGCTGCATCGGTAAGATCAGCGTAATGAAGATTCAATCGCTCGTGACCCAGTATATGTTTAATATTGTTTGTGTTGTCAGTCGCTGAACGGCGACGAATACCGTGAACCATGTACCCTTTGGCGAGCAATAATTCTGCTAAATATGATCCGTCTTGTCCAGTGCATCCTGTTATCAGGGCAGTTTTTGCCATTTATAATCCTTTATTTGTGCTTCCATCAATTCAATAAATATCTTTTCTTTCGTCATTTACCAACTCCCGCATCCGTTGCCGTACCTTCTGGAAGGTCCAGTGCATCGCGTAAATCTTCCCATAACTTTGCTTGATCAATATCATTTTTAGTGGGATCAAGTCTATCGTGTGGGAGTTCCCATCGTCCAGCCATATATAAGGCGATTGCTGCCTCTTCTAGTGTTTTCATTTTATGTTCTCCATAGATGTTTCTTGTAGTTTGGATTTCATCCAGAGTATGCGAAAGTTTCCTTTGCGGGCCGCTCGCTCACATCGATATAGTTCTTCCATTACAGGCAAACAACGAAGAGTAACGGCCACTAGATTTTCACAGTTCTGTATTTTGGGCGTCAGTAGCATGTGTTGCATTGTGTTCGCGATGTCCCAGTTGCGAACATCAAACACGAATGGTTCATCTGGAAAATCAGCACCATTTACCCAATCCGTGGTGCGATATCTCTTTAAAACTGTCATTCTTCTTTATCAAGTCGTTCGGCAACCTTATTCAATAACCTAACAACATACCAACCAACTGCGGTTGTGATTATCGCTAAAAATATTGCTGCAATCATTCTTCAATGTTCCTGTATTCTACTGGCTTACCGGAGTCCTCGGCCTTATCAATGCCATATTGCATTCCTGATGTGATACCACGATCTTGATAAACTACTGTTCCTGACGATGCTTCACGCCAAGCTAGTCCGGCATTTATGCCCCACATTCTTTCTTCTGGAATCTCGTCACGCAAAATACCTTCTTGAGTGTAAAGCAAGTGACTGGCAATAGGCGCTTCATCACGATTTAGACTATCTCTTACTGCTTTTCGGGCATATGCCACATTGGCAGCAATGCCTTCTTTGGTATCTGCCGCATATGGGCTTTCGATTATAACTCGTTTCATTTGTTTATTCACTTTCAATATCCTCTTCAACGCACTTTTCGCCGTATTGTATTTCGTAGATTACCAAATCTTCATCTCGGCTATCGTTGATAAGTTGATGCCAAGACATTTGCGGGATTTGAATCATATCAAACCTCGTCAATCTATTGATAGTTTCTGTCATATCTTTTCTAGTAATGACCTTACCCTTACCATCAACGACAAACCAATGTTCGTTGCGATGTTGATGTCTTTGATAAGACAAACAACCACCGGGCTTTACAACAAGTTTCTTCATCTTGGCCTGTGTGAACTCATTGTCAAGAACTTCCCAATATCCCCATCGGGTATCTTTATATTGTTTATCCCATCCTTTGAGAATAGTAGAACTGCTGTTCTTTTTATCATTGCCACCGACGCCGAATATACATTTAATTCGACCCCCAAGCACGTTCATCTCGGGAATGTTTGTGGATGTTCTATCGCCGCCATTGGCAAAGATGATTTCATCACTTGGATACTCTTGTTGAATATCACGAAGTAGTTCACATGCCGAACCGTCCGAATCGTCAAACCCATATACTAAATCAACAGATTTAATATTGTTAATAATTTCTGCACGTTCATCGTAAGGCATAAAAGCCCGTCCTTTTTTACGCGCCAACCATGGATCGGAGTTTACGCCGACTAATAGTTTATCTCCCAGTTTGCTTGCTTCATTTAGGTAAGCAATATGCCCACTGTGCAAAGGATCAAACCCACCACTAGCAACAATTATCTTCATATTGATAATCCTAACATCATAATGTATTTTTCATCTTTGAAACGAAAGTGGAGTATATCACTTCCTGTCCCTTCCCACCAGAAATCTTCACCATATTTCAGGCCGAGATTTCCGGCCTTAGCACACACGATGGCGATGGCATCAACGGTAGACCAGTTGGCGTTTAATGCGCCGCCCGGTTGTCCGGTTCTCGATGGTCTATAGGTGATACTATCAACCCGAGCATGGTATGTATAAGGGAGGGCAGTTAGGTCCATTTTATTTGTTCCTGTGATGAATGGGGCGACGGAAAATCTTCGCACCCTTTTCCCATTGGTTGTCAATAATCAATCCACGATTATTACGACGATCCATAAGACCCCAATAAGTTTTTTGATTATAGAGATCACCTTCTCGAAAGACGAATCCTTCTTCTCGGCAGAAATCACGGAATGTGTCGAGGTCGTTATAGATTTTAGTTACTTCGTTTTTCATTTTTATATCCTATTGTTTAGCTGGTAAGATGTATTCATAAATAGCAAGGCCGCTATCAACAGTGATTTGTGCGGCACCATCATCGCTGAATTTCATGGTGATGTCGCCGTTTAGATTTAGGATAGCCAATGTTTGTGCCACTGGCCATTTCCAAGCACGTGCTAATTTGCCTTCAATGCTTGGCTGGAATACAAAGTTACCGGCGTGTGTTGAGTGGTCGCCAAAATAGAAAACAAGATCGCCGTCTTCCGTTTTAGCGATAAAGCTTTCTTCGTCACTGTTTGCTTGGATTTGGTATTTAAACCGCTGGATAGCGGCTGCGCTGGGTTTGAACTCTACGTTCCAGTTTGCGCCTCGGAACTTTACGCTCTTCAGCCTTTCGTTAATAACGTCCATAGTCATAAAACGATAGTCGTTCTTGAAGTCACCAGTAGAGTTTTCGAAGTGAATACCAACTGGAACATTTTCGCCATTGCGATCCTGCGTGGATAACTCAAGCTTTGCATCTTCGGCATATACCGGGATGTTTAGAAGTGTTTGAAGCTTTTTTAGGTTCGGCATCCCAAATGTGCCACTGAACTCGGTCACTGGGGAATTGAACTTTGCTTCAACTACTACAGAACGGTCGTCTGCCATTCCATTTACTGCTGTTTGGTCTACGTCGCCAACAACTTTTACTAGGTCAATAAAACCCAATCCAGTTGTATGTTGGACGATATCAAGTAATGCGTCTTTCATTTAAACTCCATGTAATTTGTCATTTGTTTATAATATATTATATCAAACTGCGGATAGTAAAATCAATATGTTTTTTTGATATTTCCAAGAGTTTGACCAGCACGTTGTGTGTAAAATTCTCCGGGCTGCGTGAATTCCAATATGGATATATTTGGTTCAATATCAGTTGTACTAATATTATCAAATCCTAGCCCATAAACCAAAGGCTCAATGTAATCACGTGTATTGAATAATCTATATTTTTTAAAGATAGTGTTATCAAGACTCGATTTCAGCAAACAATTATTATAGCTCATAATAACTCGTCCATCAGGTCGAAGAAGTTTTTTAAATTCGGTTAAGTATATTTTAATAACATCAAGCGGCAATCTTTCGAAAAATCCAAAACTAAAAATAAGACCCATTTGCCCAACTGGCAATGATCTAAAGTCCACGTCGCCGTGGGCGTGATATGTGCGCAATCGTCGCTGATACGCATCGTTGAACTTGTTTTTCGTATTAATAAGAGACTCAGAATGCTTATCAACGATATACAAAGGATCAAGCCCCACCAATTTATCCGTAAAATGATTTATGCCGGGACTTAATTCCATACCGGGATACTGCCATTTGATAGCAAGATTTATTTTTCCTTCTATTATTTCTTTTGCAGCAACGGGTAAATGCAAATCTGTGTAATATTGGTTGATATGTGCATAGTCGTCAAACTTCATTTCGCTATCATAATAACGATAACTTTGCTGAATAAACTCTATCTCATATTTTCGTATTTCTTCTTGAAATTTCTTATCTAATTTTTTTACTGTTCTGCGACCAATGATATGTTGCATTTCAAGTAAGTCTTTGGCTAAATCTTCACCATTTCGAATAGTGGATGCGATACTGGAATAACTACTCAACGTTTCCGATAACGGTGCATAGTCAATCCGTTTAAATTCATCGTATTTCTTAACTAAATCCCAATATTTGTTAGCATCCATATACCTATTTATGTGTGTATATTACTATACATCAAATAGTGTATTAAAAGTCGAAGTAACGTCTGTTTTAGTATCCAAATCCCACTTCATAACACCAAGCAAGTTTTTAATTTTTTGATCCACAATAGTTGCAAGCATTAACTCGTTATCAAACGGCAAATCCTTAAACCAGTCTGGAATATGTGGTTCATCAATCGGATACCCGATGCTCGTATATCCAAGCGGATTATTCTTTAACTTACACACAATAGTCTTTTGACCGTCTTGAATATCCATTGAATAGTTATCAGAATAGAACTTTTTTAACTTATTCCAATGAATAGCTGCCGATACGTGACCGGGAATCATTACGCCTTTCATGCCCTTATTTTCATACATCTTGGTGTACTTGGTAAGGTTGTTCACACGTTTTGGCGTACCTTTTTCCCAAGGCGGACGTTCTACAAACTCTTTTTTGAAGTCAAAAATCTTACCAATGATTTCATCTTCTTCTTTGTCTGTTAACACATCGATAAGGATTTCCATAAGAAATTCTTGCATATACCCCGGCGTATCCGAACGCTTCAAGTCCAAGCCCATAGCTTTGACTTTGCCCTCTTTGCCATCAACATCACGGCGTGTTCCTTCGTCGTCATAAATCATAAGACCATACCGCTTCTTCTTTATGAACAATCCTTTTGTTGCGATAAGTTCTCGGCCACCTTCAATGATTTCGCCCATATGTTGCGGACAGTTAAATGCTTTCTTCATAAACGGAGGAAACGATTCATTTACGGCTTCCGACACCTGATCGTATACTTCGGTGCAGATTTTTTTCGACCATTCCATTTCACCATTATTAACCGCATCTTCGATAACTGGCCACATTGAAAAATACACGCTGTTATGAACGAGAATGTTGTTGCCGAAGAACCATGGATGCTCTTCATTCTTCATGCCTATGTCATAGACATATTCATCATCAAAGTTGTCTAACTGTTTGACAGATTTTACTTTAGCTTTTTTAACTTCCATTCCACCATTCCTTTACTCGTTGTATAATAGTATATTGGTCGTGATACCAATCATTTTCCCAGATAACAAATACCTCGTATCCATTATTGGTAGCATATGATGAAGACCTTATTCAGTAGTAGTAATAAGTAAATCATCCTTCAATATATCTCGTGGTTTTATTTCCATCAATACGCCATCTCTCTCAACCATAACTGAGTGATCGCCAGTTACACGAATGGTATTACCATATTGATCCTCAATTTCCCATTGTTCTTTAGATACCTTATGCCTGTAGATATAATTGATGTGCCCGTAATACGCTTTGCCTTCTTCCGGGTTATACGAAAGAACCTTCAAATCATCGTTAGCACTATATTCCTTTGTATCATCCTTGGCATCATTCCAATAACGCTGCCCTCGGTTGAACAATTCTTCTACGGTAAGCTCACCCCAATTGGTCTTGTGTATGGTTTCGGCAAATTCTGAGTCTGTGTCGCCATACACAATACTTTTTCCAGTATGATCGTATTCACCCGCCAGTGATTGATTCACGTATGCTGACATATGCTTTGCAATACACCGACCAGTTAGTGTGGTTGACTGTCCGATATCAAAGACGTAGAAACGACAATGCTTATTCAATACAGCACCATACACATTTATATTCCACATAAGTCGTTAGTTTATGTGCGTTCTCTCATGAACTGCTGTATGTCGCCATACAGATTAGACTATATCACCAACCTTGAAGGTTGCTCCCCGTTTCGTATCACTTGATACTACTGCTTTCGCATAGTCGTTGAACCTTCCCTTACGGGCTTGGCTGCGGATTGTCTCGGTGAGAGTTCCCCGCAGTTAGAGGAGTTTTTCATTATATATTACTATATAAAGTCGCAATATTTACGAATTCAAGTTGATCTTTTTGACCAACTGCCGCTTATCCCGGAATGCTACTGCACCCCTATCTTTGTTTTCAATCTTGCCGTTTCTTACAACCAAATCGTTTTCTCTCATCACTTGTTCTAACTTTTCAGTTTCGTTATTGCTGATGAGGTCTTGGATTGTAGAGACTAAATCCATTCAATTCTCCTATCTCTGTGAGTTTATATTTGGCAACACCTAAATCTTTTAGGCATTTCCCGTGATATTCACCGAAAAAGTTTTTCCTATCTTCACGCATATTGTGATGAGGTTTAGGAAAAGACATTTCTATATCATCCACGTATTTTCTTGGAATATCTATTTGATTCTCTTGTAATAATGATATCATATTTTTGCCGCCAATAGCAATATAATCTTTATACTTATAGCACTTTATATTTTTAACAGAATGCCCGTCATAACGGTAATGGTGACTTTCAACTTCATTCTCTTTTAGAAACTCATATTGTTTGGTTTATTTAGGACAAAAGACGAGATTAGTCGTCTATCAAATCCTTTCCAAGTTTAGACATAATATCATTAGGTACTTCTATGGTAGAATCATCAATAACCGCCGCTGCCTTCTTCTTGGCTTGTAGTTCTTGGCGTTCTGCGTACCATTTTTCAAGTATGCCGGGAATGATGCCTTGCTTATTATACTCAAATACTGTGCCGTTACCGCTTACTACCCATTTTTCACCACCATGGAAAATAATATCGTTAATTTCCTTGCCAGTATGTGTGGTTTGCTTGCCATCTGCCCATTGTACTTTGAGTGGTGTGGTATCATCTTTATCATCCATAAAGGAATATTCAAGTGTACCAAATAACCCTTCCCATGCTCCTGCAAACGACTTGCCTTCAGCCATTCGTTTTTCAATAAGCGGACGTGTATGTGTAGGCAATAACTGTGCTACAAATGTCTCGGGACTCATATTCAATGCACGAATAGCCGATGGATATAGTGAGTTAATATCGATAGCACCTACCCATTTATGTGTGCCTTTCTTCGGATGCGCCACATAAGCACCAGCCGCACGGTGATCTTCGTCGTCGCCATAATGAACCTTATTAGGCACAACCATATCAAGTGAATGCGCATAGTTGATAAGGGCTTGGTCAGTAACACCAACGGCACCCATAGCTGCCGCAATAAGCACTGTATTATCGTGTGCGATTTCATTGCATAGATCAATAAACTGTAGCTTATCATCAAGTTGCTTTAATAGCAAAGTATCCTGACGGTTGTATTCAATGAACTTATAAAAGTCGTCATTGTATAACTTATCTAGCGATCCTGCGTATTGGATTTTACGGGCACCTAGTTCATATTCAGAAATGGTATCCAACGAATACGAATGCATTTCGTGATAGGTATATTGCTGATACAATGATAGGCTATCCAAGTGAATACGTCCACGTAAATCATACGTCTTTTGCATCTTGCCATATTTTTCGTATTCACGTTCTTTTGGGAGTTGGTCAAGTAAACAGAAACGGCGTGTGTCATTCTTACTAAGAACCCGTGCCGTTCGGTTAACCATATACGGAATATCGTAGCCTTCACTGTTCCAACCCGTAAGCACATCGGCTTCTTGGATTAAGTCAAGGAACGTTTCAATCATATCCCCTTCGTTACTGAATAGGTATGTGTTGGGGAAATCCATCATTGCCTCGGCTTCTTCAAGCGTCAGTGTATTTGGTGGAATAGCTAACGTAACCATTTCATCCATCCACGAACAATATAATGAGATAGCCGTTACTTTATTGAACGGGTCATCGGGTGGCGCAAAACCAAGCGTAGGCGAAAAGTCAACCTCAATATCGAAGAAGCACACGTTTAGCTTGGGCGACATCTGCCCAATATAGTGACGTTCAAGTGTCTTATTAACAATATTTATATCACTTTCCCATACACGTGTCTGACTACGACTTTTCAACTCACGATGAAATTCCTTTTTACTATCAGATTCGAATTTGGAAACAGGATTACGAAAAATAGTATTATACTTTCCAGCTGGATCGTCATAATAAAACGTCCATTTACACGGATGTTCGGTTACTATTCGTTTACCATTCAGTCTTTCAACTACCTTAACAACGTTATTTCGTTTATCGTAGATTGCGTCAACGTAACTCAATATTCACTCCTAAAATGCTGCATTCAATAAGCCCACGATGTTCATTAAGGAATACCATCCCATAAGAACAAACATCCACGAGCTTTTTCTCATATACATTGCTGCCATTAATAGCACACTACCCACAAGATAGCAGATAAAGATGATTAGCAATGGTGGTGTTGGGGTTAGAAACGCCAGTAAGAAACTGGCAATAACGCTTACTATTGTGGCAACGGCTTCACACCAAAACAATGGCTTATTGTCGTGCCACGTTTCTACCCAAAACGCCCATATATTTTTAATCATTAAATGCGTTTTACTGAAGCCAATATAGTTTCGAGCAAGTCGTGATCTTCCGATTTGTTTTGGAAATCATCTTTTTGTGCGGTTTTAATCGCTTTCTTTAAAACGGCTGGTTTGATTTGTAGTTCTTCAGCGATAGCCTTAACGGTATCGTTTAGACCTTCTGTTAAATCTTCTACTTCTTGCAGGGTTTGTACACCTTCACGCATAAGATGGTCTAGTTTAGTTGTTTCTTCCGACGAGAACACTCGGTTATTAGCAGTCATATTATCTCCTTAAATGATTACCCATTATAGCAGCATATGCACCCTGTATCAATATATTTCTTTTAAAAAAAGATATAGACAAATATATACTTATCACGTATAATGATAAATATAAATGAAGCAAGAATGTTTCATTACGCTCTCCAAGAATGGAAAGCGCCACATAGACATATATCCAGAAGGAGAATATAAATGTCAAACGAAGTAACTCTATCTGCGAGTATTCGCAGTAACCTAAACTCACTACAAAATACAACTAACCTCTTAGAAATGACACAAGGACGCCTTTCGTCAGGAAAGAAAGTCAACAATGTTATTGATAATCCATCATCATTCTTTATTGCACGTGGTTTAAGCAGTCGGCATCCGATCTATTGACGGTAAAAGAAAACCTAGCAAACAACATCGTTACTGTACAAACAGCTACTGATGCTCTAGAGTCCATTGAAGGTCTGCTAAAGCAAGCAAAAGCTGTTGCTGAATCTGCTAAAGCATCTTCAAGCGTGGCAGAACGTACTACATTCTCAGCACAATATGATGGTATTCTTGACCAGATCAACAACACCAGTGCAGACGCTACATTCAATGGTGTTGGACTACTGAAAGCTACGCCAGATAGCTTGACCGTGAAGCTAAACGAAACCACAACAACATTGACGGTTGCGGGTATTGCTTCTGATCAAGTTGGTCTTGCAGTAACCGACGCTGGTGATTGGGAAAACGCCACCATAGCAACTGGTACGACCGCCATTGATGTTGATATCGCAAAGATTGATGCAGCATTGTCAACTGTTCGTACATCAGCTAAGACGCTTGGTACAAATGCAGCGTTGATTCAGTCACGTGAAGAGTTCACAGCTAATATGATTAACAGCCTCAAAGAAGGCGCTGGTAACTTGGTCAACGCAGACCTAAACGAAGAATCAGCTAACTTGCTAGCTCTTCAGACACGCCAAGCACTAGCTAACAACTCGTTGAGTCTTGCTGTTCAATCTGAACAAGCAATCCTTAGTCTTTTTAGATAAGGGATAATGGGTGGGGGTGAAATTCCCCCACTATTTTTTAGGAGATAAAAATGGATGATCTAACAATTACGGGGCGTCCTTTGTCCACGGACAACGGACAATTACCCAAAGTAACACAAGTTGTCGAGGAAGTTACGCAGACTGAAGAAGAAAAAGAACAAAAGTCTGAGTATGAAAAACAACAGGAACGCCGTGAAGCACGTGCGGAAGAACGCCGTGAAAAAGAGCTATTCTATCAAAGCCTTCCGACAAAGCAGTTGATTGATATGCTTGAAGCAGCACAAGGTGAAATATTCCCTGCACCCACACGTATTCAAGCGTATGAGCGGGTACTAGCAATGGTAGAGAATATACCTAACAATTAAACTAAGATATTAATTTTTAAACCACGAGTCACATTGATGGAACTTACGTCTGTTGGACCGTAGGTTTCATCATATGATTGGCGTTTTTCTATGCTTGCCAATTCATATTCACGTGCCATTGCACTACGACTACGATTTTCATAAGCCATCGCCGCACCACGGCTGTCAAGGTTAATGTTAACACTTGATGGTAATATTTTCATTTTACACCTTTTGCTGCTGCAATGTTGGAAATCCAGTTCTTACGTGGTTCCCTTGTGCTTTCAAAATGGAATTCCCGCCCACGGATACGTGAATATCCTTCTTCGGCAGTACCCATCGTGAACTTTCCAAGGTTGATGTTCTCGCCGCTATTCAATAACAAATGAACTTCATTGCCACCAGCGGGTTTGAATAGAACACCATCTTGATCATACTGTACCATAAGTTTCTTAACAAGACCTTTAAGATTACCACTATCATTCTCGTTTCCGACGATGAATACGGTATCTTCTTCAACTTTTTGTTCTTCGGGTGTGCCTTGATTTTCAATCCAGCCGCCGTCGATAAACGTATATCCATACCCGGCTTTCTTTACTTGTCCAGCAAGTTGGCGGTTACGGCGTAGATTTTCGTGACGATTTTCCTGTCCGCCACGGAACGCAGTAATAAACGCTACGGGACGATTTGGGTTATCAAGATGCTGGAAAATACGACCAAGTGACGATTCGCCAATCATGTCATGAACTGATTCAACCACACTTAACGTAATAAGTTCACCGCCATCGTCTTCAATGATAAATGCTTCTTTTAGCTGACCATCTGCAATCTTGATAAGTTGACCGATATCTTTTGTTTCTGCTTCATCGCCCTTAGAAAGTTTAACATCAGCGAAGTTACCAGCCTGTTTGCCGATATCGGTACGTTCGGTATGATACTTTGCCCATTTAATTATATTATCATACGTAACGTTAGTCATACGATTGATATTCATTGCCCAGAAATACTGTTTGCGATATAATCGAGTTCTAATCCACCCCCTTTTGACAAGTGCCAAAATGATTTGTTCACGTGCTTTGCCCTCAGTGCCCATAGGCTCATCAAAGTCGGCGTAAAGTTTATCAATATATTCCTTGGTTAGCCCGAACTTCTCAGGACGTTCAATAACTGTCTGAATATGCATTTGACCAGCAATATCCAATATCTCACCACGTGGTGAAATCCAGTATGCCATTCCCGGCGCTAAGTTTGGGTTTGCTATTTCATTTAATCTCATAATCTATCCACTATATATTAAACGTAGGTTAAAGTCAACTTATTTGTCGTCCTCGGAAGGATGCTCGGTTTTGTGTTCCATATGATGATATACTTTCGACAAGTAATCATTTGCTGTTGTCAACTTGGATTGAACCCATGATTGTAGGTTATCATCGTCGTCTAGCTTCATAATGAGTTTTTCAAGTTCCTGTGCGTGTTCAATAATGGCGGATAGTTGCGAATGTGCCATTGATATTTCGTGATCATCGCTGTCCATTAATGCACCCATTTTTTCGTCTGGTTTCAGTTCACGGTGTTTTGCTTTTTGACCACGGCGCTTCTTATATGCACTGTCAGTGTTTTTGCTATCCCGTGCTTCAGCATCAGTTTCATCCCACCCCATCATATCTTTGGCTTTATCCATAATACCTTCGCCCATCGTATTCTTGGTAACATCGGTTGCCATAAATGGACCTCTTCTCATTAATTTGAAAGGAACTTTTATTTGTTCGCCGTGTAAATCATTTGATGGATGTCCGTTGCGAGGAAGAACTTTGAGTGTAACCATTCCAGAATTGTTATCAATATTTTGAAGTTCAAAATCAACTTCATCATATTTCTCACCTTTTAGTGTAAGTCCGAATCCTGTTATATACTTTTGCACTTTTCCACCAGCAACTGCCTGTTTTGCTTCATCGATTCCCTCGCCTTCTTCCATCTTATCTAAACGATCATAATAATCTGGTAGTTCAGCTAGGTGGTCACGGGCAATCTCGTCTGCTACTTTTGCATCATCTGTGTGTTCTTTTTCAATCTTACGACCTTTAACCAACTGCTTAACGATTGAAGTAATATCAACGCCATGCTTTTCAGCAATCTCTTTTGCTGTTGGTGTTTTGCCACCCATTACATCTTGTGGGCTATCTAGTTGGGCATCAGCTTCTTCTTCGGACTCTGGAACACAGTTAGGAACTTTTTTGCCGTTCTTTTTCTTCATTCCTATTTGCTTATGTGAATCCCAGCATGGATCATCATTTTCTGTGGTTTTTTCCCATTTTGATGTTTGGACACTATCGTATCTCTTCCATCCTTTATTAAGGTATTCGTCAACTTCTTCTGGCGAAACCCATTTATCTTTCCCGATATACGCCCCGTTTTGGTCTGGCATTGTCATTTTAATGTGATTAGTTTTAGGTGACGGTCTATCATTGCCAAAATCTCTTGATTTTTTACGCATAGATGGGGATGGTCGCCCTTTAGATTCTGTTTTCTTTTTAGGCTCTTCTTTAGGCTTTTTAAATGCGTTCGGTGCATTCTTTTTCATTATTTTCATAAGGCGATCACGGTTTTGACTTGCGGATAAACCTTCATCAACATCATCAAATAGTGGTCCATCGGGATCGGTCACTTTCTTAGTGCCTTTCTTTTGAACATCACGTGATTGACCTTTGATACCACGATTGAATTGCTTTGGTTTGGCATCTTCGTCAGATTCTGCTGTCTTCATATAGTCGCCCATTTCACGTTTCATTTGTGTAACAATATCTTCTTCTAACTCGTCTTCTGCTACATACTGCGATAGGAATCCATAATCTTCTTCAACACTTTTCTTCAACACTTTGATATTAACCCAACGTGTGTCGTTATCTCTCTTTGAATATATTTGTAGTCCTTTTTCGTCACCAAACATTTTTGGACCGCCAACAACTGTTACAAGTTCACCATCAAACATAAACTCGTCATGCCCGCCAGCTTCAACTTCATCATTCCATCCTTCTCCGACCAAACGATCCTTGAAAGGATGTTCGCCGTTCTTTGACTTCTTAGCTTTTTCTTTACCCTTGACTTGATCGGCGGGTGCATTTTCATCTAATCGTTGAATATTTTCTACAAGACTTCTAAAACTATTATCCATTTTTCATTGCCTTTACAAGAATCTTTTCAACAACATGTTCCATTTCTTCCCATTCATACCAACCTTCGTAACGGGAGTTCATTTCAGCGTATACGTTATTATCAACGATATGTTCAACGGCTGCTTTAAACTCTTGTGCATTTCTTGGATCAAGCTCAGTTGAAAGGCGACCCATTTTCATAAACTCTCTAACACCTTGTTTTGCAAGATATACTAGTTCGCTATGTACTTCATTTTTTTCACGTTCGCTTGGCTCGTTGTCGGATGGTATCCCACTAAAGTTATCAGGATATGCTTCGTCGGTTTTTTTGCGATAAACGCCTTGGTCACCACGACGATTAGTTTTACCCAATGGCATTGCAACGGAAGCTACACTTCCACTACTTGTCATTTCCATAATATCCTTGATCTTCATAGCTTAAACTCCCGTCCGTTGAATAAGGTAGTGGTTTTACCATCAACCCTTATCGTATTTATCTTTAGTGAACCATTCTTTGGATATAAATTCTCGACGTTAATAGTATGCACACCTTCGCCAAGAAATAACGGCACCACTTCAGTTATATATTGTTCTTTATTATCCCACACATAGTCTCGTTCTGTCATTAGTTCGTCGTTAACATATATCCGATATGGAATACTATCACGTTGAATATCCGCATATAAATCAATCTCTAGTTTAATCATTTAGCGGTCTTTGCTCTTTTGGCTTCAATACGTGCAGTAATCTGATTTTGTTTTTCCATAGGCAATTCGTCAAATCGTGGCAAATCTGCAACACCGGCAGCGGAGTTAATGGCTAAAACTTCTTCGTGGGATAAAACCTTGACAACTTTCATTTCACCACCGATTAGCCATTCCCCTGTCATATTGGCATTGGTTTTGTATCTGTAATGACCGCCCTGCGGAACCTGATCGGTGATGTGGGCAGTTCTTGGAACAATATCGCCCTTTTTATTACGATCTGCTCTTTTGTTAGCCTCATCCTGCCAATCTACATCATTCGCAAATAATACTTCTGCCCATACTTGGTTTTCAAGACGATAATCTGGTTTTGTTTGCGAAGCGCCGCCACTCTTTCCGCCAATGTGTGTTGCTATAGGTAGATTACCACCGTGCCAACCGGGGCGCATAGCCAATGGTCCAAGTGAAGATTTCACTTTACCGCCGGTAGGTGTCATTTCGCCGATTTTTGCTGGTAACCATTTACCTACTGGAACAGGTGTTTTAGCATCGATATACAGTGGATAAATCTTTCCGCTGGCATCAGTTTTAAACAACTTATATAGAATAACAGTTTTGACTGGACTTTCAATTTCATTCAACTGTGTCTCGGGCATTAATTTCTTTACACGACCTTTGAATATTTGCTGGTCGCCTTTATCGGTTTTCGCTATCGGCTGCTGGTGTTTGTCTTTCTTAAAGCCTTTGACAGTAGCCTTGCGGTTCTTGAACTTCCCAACCATAAGTTCGTCGCCAACGTCGATGTCAGGTAGTTCCAAAGTTTCATCATCTTTCAACTGACTTTCACGGAATGCTGCCATCTTGGACACTGGTTTTTTACCTGTTCTCTTGAATTCACGCATTGCAGCGTTTGTATCAAGGTTAACATTCTTCCCTGTTGCTTCATTTTCCATAGTAGCAACTTTGATATGAATGTTATTGTCAGTAATAAGTGCTAATGCTTTTGCTAGCTTCATATTATCGTCGCTAGTGAAGTATCCGTTACCACTTTCAGAACTGAAACGCACCCAACCATTTGCATACATAATCATAGCAACGGGAATATCATAATACTTACTGGTAGGCGTGTAATTATCGCCAAGCTCTTTAAAGCTCACACCATATTTTTGTGGTTTTAATAAAGCATCCTGTGTATGATGTTCACCTTCGCTGGCTAGCTCAATAATCTTCTTGCTGGCTGGATGAATCCAATACTTAGACACTGGGCTTTCGTTTATCTTGGTTTCATCATTCAGGAAATCGTATCCTTCTGCAATACCAAGGTTGTATGCTGCTTCGGTGTTCTCTTTTGACGATAACTTGCGACGACGATTCCCACCACTTAACAATGGCGGGTAGCCATCACTGTCAACGTCAAATCCGAACTTTTTTCCCTGCACTCGTGTCTCATCCTTACCAACATCGTCGGTAGTGTTGTAATCAGTAATACGTCCTACGCCTTCTTCAAGTTCTTTGTAGAATGTCTTCGGAAACTTGCGTAGATAGCCCATCAATTCTTCGATGTCGATGCTTGTCTGTGTGATGTTAATAGGTTGACCGACGTTGTATGCTGCTAACCAACGATGATGTCCGTCAGCAATATAGTTGTCAGCACTTACCAATAATGGCTTTGTTGAAATACCACGCTTAATACTTTTTTCAATCTTTTCGTCATCAAACTCACCTTGTGTGGGTTTCAATGATTTGGTATCGACGCTTTTGTTACGGAATGAAACGCCACGATCTTCGAGCCATTTAACTAGCTCTGGCATATCATCGCTGCTTACTTGTGGCATTTTGTTACGTGGAATATCCCAACGGGTATCTGTCGGTTTAATGATTTTTAATTCTTTTAAAGCAATCGCTTTCTTTAAACTAAATGATTCGTTTGTTTTTTTATCACCCCACATAGCATAGATAAGCAAATCACCCGAAAGTGCCTCGCCTTCAATATCATCTGCATACTCTGTGCCAAGTTTTGCCATCGCTTTGTGATACCGGTCATCGGATAACTTACCGTCCGTCCAAGCCTTTCTTAACTTTTCGGATTGGTCTTCCTTTTCTTTGCTGAATGAATCATTGTAGTGTGGTTGGTGTGTGTCCAATGGTCCTTCAATCTCATCGTCTTCTGCGTCATAATGCAGTGGCATTGGTCCGTCACTGTAGCCACTAATCTCACCCCACGCAACCACGTTAGGATGTGCAACAATCTTTTTCCATAGTTTGATGGCACCTTCAGATTGCGTTTCATCGGATATAATCGTCCAACCAAGGCTTTTCATCAACCACGTATACAAACGGAAACCAACGTTGTATCCTTGGATACTCTCGTGGATTGACATATCCGCCATAGTATAACCTGCGTCTGTCTTCCAATAACTAAGCATACCTTTTTGTGTGCGACTGTCATCGTCGCCACGTTGAAATATTTGGACTTCTTCAATTTCTTCACATAACCAAAACTCAATATTTAAGCTGGCTACCTTGCCGATGAGTTCCATATTTTCTTCTTCAACACTCTCCGCAAATTCGGCGGCATTTAGTGTCAATACCAGTGAATCATTGAACTTACCTTTAGTAATGGTATTCATTGCAACTTCGTGTACAAAACCATATCCTTCTGTCGTAATAGGTTGCTCTGTGTGTACGGTTTGTTCCAGCGATTCGAGTCTATCCAAAATATCTGTAAGAATACGTTGGTTTGACATAGTGATATCATCATTACTGCCTAAATCGGTTTCAATATCGCCCATCTCCTTGGCACCATCACCTACTTTTGAATCTAAGGCTTGAACAAGTTTAGCCAATGCCTCAATCTCATTATGTGCGGTAGGAAAGCGATATAATGCTTTTTTGATAAATGGATAGATGCTCGGGTCAAAGTTAGATAGGTTGATTTCGTCGTTACCGCCTTTTTTATCTTCTTTTTTCTTTTCAGATAGATTCTTATTTTCAACTTTGAACTGTTTTTTAATGATACCAGTTGGCTTGAATGCTTTCTTCTTCATCATCGTTTTGGTAACCAACTGAAAACGAGGTGCATCAGGGTTGCGGTCGTGTCGTGGATTGTCAAGGATAACGAAAGGAACATTCAAATCATTTGATAGATCAGTCATAACTGCTTCCATATCAGTACCAAGATGCTTTATCTTGTTGCCGTGTTTGCTTTGAATTTTTACGAATAAATCATATACTTCTTTTTGTGTTACTGGCTTTGATTTATGTTCAGGACGGTTAAAACGGTCAGCGAAGTGTTTTGTGAATACTACATCGATGCCTAGTTTAGACCAAAGACGATCAAGTGCTTGATCCAATCCTTGTAAATCCGACATTGTTACTTCGGTTAGATAACTCATTATGCTTGTGCCTTATATGTTGCTAGTTTGTCACGAATAGCACGTAACTGTGTGATAACCTTGTCATACACTTCTGCTTCGAAATGCCCTTGCTTGATAGAAGGATTGTTCATTTTATCAAGGATTTCGCTGGCACGTTGGATATATTCGCTAGCACTTTGCACGATTCCAGTTTTGCCGGGATAGATAGCTCTGCCGCGGCGTGAAAATCTCATTTCATCTGGTGGTGACGATGAACGTGGCTGATCCTTAATGTCGGGACCGCCTAGTTTAATGCCTTCGAGTAGTTCGTTGCATTCTTTAATTAGTGTTTCGTGTTCGGGTGCGCTAATATCTGTTAAAAACATAATGAAAATCCTATTTAATGTATTTATCACTATTAGCGTATTACATATTTTCTAGCAAAAATATATAAAATGGTGTATTAAACTCGATAAACCATACGCCATTCCATCCAAGGTCCATATGATTGCGTAATACGGGTGTATCGGGATGATTTTCAGCATACCATCTATCTGACGGAATATATTTGGATTTAAACCGACAAAGATTGGTGATATCAATCTCATCTATTTCTATTTTTTTAATATGCAATAGTTGATCTTTGATTACATTACCCTCGTCATCAAGAACAACATCGGATTCTTTCTTATTACCCAACTCAATATTTAATTTGTTTTCTTCGCCGCATTCTACTTCAAATGTGATAATCTTCTCTTCGTGGATAATCGAATCATCTATCAATCTATCGTTAATGTGTACTAGTGCATACGGCGTACCAGTGGACGCCAGCGTAATCGCAAAACTTAGTTTTTCCATAAATTTATACCTGTAATTCTTTAACTAAGGTATTTATACGCCCCAATTTCGATGCAAGAAAAACTCGTTGATTGTATTCAAGTAACGGCTTCAATTCACGCATAACCTTACGATGTGCATTATCATCATATGTAGCCAGTTTATAACACTCGGTAAAACAACTATGCATCCGCTTTTCACCATTTTCTACACTATCATAATCTTCGAATATATAGTCGTCGAATGTCTTGTATCCTAAATCATGTAAAACCATTAAACTGCCGGGATTACCAATAATCACAAACGGCTGTAGGTTTAATATACATTTAAATGTCTTTTCTGTCAGAAAAATAGTATCGTCGGTATAGTGTGTCTCGGTAACAAAATTCCAATATGCGTCATCGAAGAAAGGTTTATGAATGATGCTATGATTGTTGTGTTCATCATCGGTCATATCATCGCACGATAACGGCGTGTATAAATCAAACTGTGCAACCAGTCTGTCCACGTCATTCCAGTAATCACACCATTCCATAGGATCATCGTCACGAATATCAAAAGGATCGTGGCTGGTTGTATATTGTTTATCTTGGTAACTAAAATAACTGTCATTTTGCAGACCGTGTTGCCATAATGATGCAGCAAACGCTTTGCGCCACGGTTTGTCTATTCTATTCAAGAATGTAAACTTCTTACTGCGTGGCTGCATATTGACTTCGGTTACATAATCTTTTTTATGTATATGTAGATAACGATAATATAACTCGTCGTCGGGAAAGTACACAAATGAGTTCCCATATGTCGGTGCTAATGCGTTGGCACAAACAAATTTTACATACTCACGGCTTATATTATGCCTAATACAAAGATCATTTATATGGTCGGCAATGCCGTCATCAAGCCAATCGCCTTCACTATAATAGAATACAAATACGAGGCGTTTGTTGCGTAACATCTTCCTTGATCTTTTTTCCATCAATTCAAAGTAGTCTATGTCGATATCGAAGAAATTTAGATTTACCATATAATGCCCGATTTGGTCTAATGGCAATTCGGTCGATAGCATTTCACGATGCGGAGCATTATCCAATCGCATATATTTTACTAGACGGTTTTCTTGTGAGAATGGGGTTTTTAGTGCTAGATCATACCACTCGGTTGATTTAGGTACAAGGGTGGTATCTTTTACAAGATTTGGGAGATAGGTTTGTTCGTTTTTAAAGTCATAAACGAAATTTATCATTAATAGTTCAGTTGTACTTTCGTTATACTTCCTTCAGAAAATCCAGAAACAGCCGCTCTAAGATAAACAAAGTTTCCAGTGAAGTTGTATGTAACGGCGACTGAACCAGCAACCGCATTGGTCATTGTTGTGCCATCTATATCAAACCAATCAGTCGATGTTGGCGTTGTTGCCAATGAACCTTGCATTTTAATAGTGCCAATAAATAGGTTCGGAAAGTAAGCCACGGTATGGATTCCATCATACCCATAATATCCATCGCCTTTAACCTTATCGGTTTGGAACGACGCACTTGAACCATCATAGTTCAAGTTTTCATTTGGTGTTCCCTGTGAAATTGACGGGATTAGGGTTAGTGATGTTGCGGGCATTAAACTTCCTTAATGATTTCTACTAGTTTGCCTTCGCCTACTAGTTCTTGAACTACAGCTTCTACGCCTTCTAGCATATCGTCTGTCAGAATTGCTGATGCGTTAGCATCGTCTTTAATTAGTTCTGATACTTTAATCACAACCATTTCTTCATTCATTTTAGCCATCTGATAACTCTCCTTAATATAGTATTTATCATTTGCTGGCAAAGAATGTTAAATAAAAATCTTCGAATTCCTCTTCGGACAGATACTCAAGTGCCCATTCATGCAACGAAGCAGGGGGCATACCCGCCACACCTATGACTAATAGCTTACGCAATAAATCTACTTCGCATTCCATCAATGCTGTTGTAAATTGTTTGTTATTATAGTTCATTGTATATCACTTATTTCATAATCATTTATATATTCGCTTATCCATAATTTAGAATAAGGTATATGATGTGAATCCCATTGAAATGTCAATACGTATCCTTGTGCCTCAAAATCTCTATAGCACGTAACATTTTTCATTCCATAATAATCAACCAGATTTTTTTCTAGTGTTGTGCGTGTGTGTGGATTTTCCAGTACATTCGGATATCTCTGTATAATCACCCATATTTCTTTTATTATTTTATGGCGCTTAAACTGTCCAATATCGGTGGATAACACTCCTATGAAATCTTCTTTACTAATATCGTCGTTCATACCAATATCCATTGTAATTGATTCTGATAAGTTTTTTATCCCGCTCTGGTTCATACGTTTCTTCAATCGTCACCGTGATATTGTGTTTATTCCTGATATAATCTACCATTGAATTACACATATCCATATGATAATGGGGATTGATATTCTTATCACATATCAGTTGGTCAAGTTCCAGAAATACATCGGATATCGGTTGCGGTTCACTTAATGCGTTCCAAAAATCTTGTTTTTCTTTGGTGGTCACACTGCCATCTTTGCTTTTATAGTGTCCTGTGGATTGTAGTTCTCAAGCTTGATATCATCCATTGTGAAACTATCAATATCTTTAATATCAGGGTTCAACCATAGCGTTGGTAAATCCTGTGGTTCTCGTGATAGCTGTTCATTGACTTGATCGAAGTGATTGCTATAAATGTGAGCATCGCCTAATGTCAGGATTAGTTCACCTACATCAAGCCCGCATACTTGAGCAATCATATGTGTAAGTAAAGCATAACTGGCGATATTGAATGGAACGCCTAAAAAAAGGTCACAAGAACGCTGGTTCATATGGCATGATAGTTTGCCATTAGCCACATAGAATTGAAAGATCATATGACACGGTGGTAGAGCCATATCTTGAAGTTCTCCCGGATTATACGCTGTAACGATATGTCTACGGCTGTCAGGGTCATTCTTAATGCTTTCAATGACATCAGCGATTTGATCTACAAAAAATTGCTGTCTCCATTTATATCCGATTGGCGGTGATTTTTTGCTAAATGACCAATTTATAGAATTGCCGTTTTGTTCACGGAATGCTCTATTTACCATATCAGTATCTTTAATATCTTTTTGTTTATAGAACAAGGATGGTGTTGTGAATTTGAATTCTTCATTAGATTTCTTATTGGTCGCAATAATCAAATCATTATTATGTTTAGGTAAAATATATTGATTATACCACATAGGTAGAAATATAGTTGATTCTATTCCATAAAATTTATTACCAAAATAATCTTTATCTAATTCATATTTTGAATGGTTAATAACCCATTTGTCAAATCCAACCAAACCATGAATATCTCTGTAAAAATTACTAAAACATCTCCACTTAGAATCCACATAAATACCTTGTTGTTTATAAAATAGTGTCTTCTCAGTATTTTCACCATGACACCGCTCCATCATATTGAGCCACATATTATATGCTGATGTTAAATATTTTGATCGTTTATCGACTACTCCATAACACCCAGCACCTTCAGCCGCAGTCATGGCATATGGGTTCTTTACAGTTTTTGAACGAATGTTAGGACGAGAGCAGTCTATGATGGTGTTGATACCTTCTAAAAATTGAACTCGGTAATACGAATTGCCATTTCTCACATCAAGTTTTTTAAGAATTTTTATTTGCCCTGATTGATTTGTATCAAAAATCTTTCCTACAAAATCATCACCACCTGTGTAATCTACTTGTTCTAAATCAAAATCCAAGGAAAATGGTTGATCGTCACCAATTTTAGTGCCCTGTTCTATTAGAGTTACAGAATCTCGCCAAGAATCATATTTTGACCATTTTCGCCATTGGTAGCCATATACTTTTTGGAGGTCGCCTTCGAACTTTGCTTTGGGTTTCCAATAGTCAGCTTCAGCGTTAGCAGTCCAGATTGTGCGTTCAGTGCCATTGATTTCAGCTAATCGTCTTTCATCACCAGACCCTTCTAGGAACCATAGCAGTTCACTCTTTACAGCTTTGAACGCCAGCTTCTTGGTTGTAACGGCTGGAAAGCCTTCTGACAAATCAAATCGCATCTGGTGAGCGAATACAGAGCGTGTGCCTGTGCCCGTTCTATCGCCACGATCTACGCCGTTGTCCATGATGTGTTTAAGTGTTGTTAGGTAGTTCTGCATCTGATGTTTCTTTCATTTTTGTACTAAGCCATATTATTCTGAAGTTACCTTTTCTGGCGGCTCTTTCACACCAGCGAAGTTCGTTAGCGGTTGGAATACCACGCAAGGATACTGCGACTACATTGCGATCCTGTTGTAACTTAGGTGTCATCAACATTCGGTACATAGTATGAGCGATGTCCCAATTACGCACATCAAACACAAACGGCTCGTTGGGGAAATCTTCCCCTCTTGTCCATTGATCTGTTCTATAGCGTGGTAATATTTTCATGTCATCTTCTTCTCCGGTTTGAATCTTTGCTTCCGTCATAGTAGCTGGGGTCTTTCTTTTGGACCCACTTCACGAAAGTCTGGATTTGCTCATGTTCCCTAAGTCTTTCCCAAGTATGATAATGTTTTAGTAACTCTCGTTCAGTAAAGGTTGCGTGTATCTTTCTGTGACATATTTTATGTAATGGTTCTTTTGCTTTACCCTTGAAAGTTTTAGGAATCAAGTGATGCTCGTCTATGTTCACTATTCCTAGTACACGCCAACATAATGGACAGATTTCAAACAGTGACATTATGACCATCCGTACATATAAGTCTGTTTGCATTTGCTACATTTGAACACATATGGATACCAATCACATTCATATTCTTCCAGTTAATTCACGCATACGCCGGGTGCCGAATACCGCAGCAGTTTCGTTTATATATGAGCTTTCCGAAATAATAAATTGATATTTACGGAAATCTGTATCCGCTTGATGATATTTTTTTAGATCATTTTTATTTAAAATCTTAAATGACCTACCCGGTTCGTTTTTATTATACACGGATATTGAATGTCCCTGATCTATCAATCTCTCCCAGATACTAAACCCCTCATTGGATAATTGAACATCACTCATAATTCTAATAGATTTGTGAGTATCTTTCAACACACGGTTGTATAGGTCAGATGCATAGGGCATTGATCCCTTGTATTTTTTTCCTACCGAATTGACAACATATGATTGTGGCTTCACATCAAATTCTGCTGCTAATAATATTTCACCATTTTTTTCATACCAATAGGATACCACTTCATTACCCATCTTGAACCAATTATCGCCCAATGATACTTTACTGGTATGTTTTAGGCGATCTTTGATATGGTATTCCAACATATCAAACAGTTCAAAATCGCCTATATTCTCTGGCATTTCTGTTAGCCAAGTATCGTCAAAACTTTCTCTACTCATAATCTGGTATACGTTCCCACGCTTCCATTTTACATTCTGGATGTTCGATTCGCTGAATGCATTCAAAGTTACCAATATGAAGACCAAGATCATGGGTAATATATGTATCGGCTTCAAATACACCTTTAAATGTCGTTAGGTATATTTTATCACATATATCAAACGTTTGTCTATATATTTCAGCCCCGCCTATGATAAACGTGTCACATGTAACAGGCGGGATGGATAGTTGGTTGCGTAGATGTAGATTAATAACAAAATTTTTCCAATCATCCCCCAATACCATCGCATAGGCTTCATTGCGTCCAATATCACGCTGTGTTAGAGTTTTAGAAACGATCAGACTTAAACGGTTCGGCAGGGGTTTGCTCGGCAAACTATCCCACGTCTTTCGCCCCATAACGACATTGTTATTTTTAGTTAGGTTGCGAAACCATTTCATATCGTGATCACTACGGGGCCACGGTAACGCACCTTTGTTACCGATAGCCCCGTTTTCATCAATGGCTAAGATTGCTGAAATCATTATGCGTACGGATCAGCCCAACCAACCAACTCGTCTTGGTTATCATAGTCTTTCCAAATAATCATATTCGGTAAACTAATGTCAAACTTTTGACGGGCACGTAGGTCTTCCAATGTACGGTCAAAGTCTTTGACCTCGTAAACCTTCATACCATTCATTTGGTGGTTATCGTTATCAAGGATACGTGATGAGCCATAATACCACGTGCCATCCTTTTCACGGAATACAAGCATAAAGTCTGGCTCATAATCCTTTAGTTCACCATCATTTCCTTCTTTAAGAATATCAAGTTCTTTGTCTTTGATCTGCTCGATACGCCCCAACGTTTCAATACGCTTCTTTGTTTCTTCGAAGGTTTCCTTATTGCCAGCGGTTACACTGTCTTTTTTACTCTTTTTAACCATTAATATGTTTCCTTTATTTTGTCGCAAATACCAAGCGCCAATGCTTCTTCGGCATCAAGCCATACATCGGATTCTGGTAACAACTTCTTGCGAACTTTCTTTTCTGATAAACCAGTGCACTTAGTGTAATGATCTAATAATCGTCTGCTTGTAAGATTAAACTCTTTTGTTACTGAAAATAGTTCGTGTTCCTTACCACGTGATCCCCCGCTATATTGATGTGACAAGATAGACGTATTCGGTGTAAGAGTACGGTGACCTTTTTCACCAGCCATGAACATAAGTAAGCCACAACTTGCGATCATGCCAATGCCGACTGTGCGGACAGGGATAGAAGAACCCTTCATTGTATCAATCAATGCAAAACAAGCATTTACGTCGCCGCCGGGTGAATTGACAATAAGTGTGATATATTTCTTTTTCTTGGCTTGAAGATTTTCTTCAATAATCCATTCGATGACTGGTTTAAGTGACGCTTGTGTAACTTCGGTCATAAAAAGATACATACCGTTATCGTTTAGTGACTTCTTTTCATTTTTATTATCTTCAGACATCTGTTTTGGGTTTCCTTCCCGGTTTGAGTCCGACAGCACGTGGTGTGCCATCAATATTTAAATCATACGATTGTGCTAATCGTTCTATATTCATTCCGTCAATCCTGTGAATATCTCCATACGTAATAGTATAGGTAATATGTGGATCACGGGGGCTAATACCGGAACACCCGGCGTCTTCTACTCGTTGAAGGACTAGTTCTTTATTGATTCTAACCTTCTCGTATCCGATACCTTTGGCATTAACGGTGGCATGAACTTTTGTTTCGTATTGAATAATACCAAGCTCACGAAATTTATTAACTAATGTTGTCTTCATTTTCTAACCTATATTCCTCCACTTTTTTAATTACGTCACCCATTGCGAGTGACATTGCAAACATATCTTTTTTGGTTTTTGCCCACACGAATGGCTGTGAATTATAAAAAAAATACCCTGATGAGGATGATAATCTATCCATGGTATAGTCGCTAGTTAAATACCCGTCCGTTTTAATAAGACGCACCAAATCGTCTGCTCGGTCCATTGCCCTGTCGGTAGAAAGATACATCTTATAGCGATAGCCACCATGTGGTAGTGTGTCTTTGCGAATAACCACACTTTGATGTTGATCTTCTACCATCGTATGAGAAATATCATTGATAGTAATCGGCTTGTATCCACGGTTTTTCTTTGCGTAGTTATCAGCCCATGTCTTGACCGTTTCCAGCAGTAACTCAAGTTTATCGTCGCCCTGTATTACAAATAGGCTGATACTGATATAATCATCTCGGAATCTACAACCATCTGTTGTGTAGATATCTCTAGCAATTGTTTTGACTTCATGCACAAGATGGTCATATGTTCCGTATCTACGCCGCCCGTCGATAACATATTCTGAATCAATACGAAATGAAATACGGGTATTGAATTTACTAAACCACATTTTTCCGTGTTCTGACACACTATACTTGTGTGAATCTACGATTTTAACAGTATTGATATCGTCCAATGTTTTCTTAATCGATTTCGATAATACCTTGGTCATTAATGGCCTCTTTTTCTAAATTTTCAATTGGAAGGGGATTTGTGAAGTCAAATGTGACCTCTTTATCCTTATAGTTTACCACAATAATGCTACCTTTGTCAAGTTTTTCGAACAGCATCTTCTTGGCAAGCGGGACTTTGATTTCTTGATCGATGATACGTGCCAATGGACGTGCACCCGTCTTTGGATCAAAGCCACTATCTACAAGGTATTCTACAAGTTCATCCGTGGTACGAATTTTCATATCACGTTCACTAAGAAGTTCATTAACATCATTCATGAACTTATTGACAATCTTTTTCATCGCCATTTTAGATAACTTGCCGAATTTACATACAGCATCGACACGGTTACGGAATTCTGGTGCAAAGTATGCTTCATACTCTTTATCTTCTTCACCTGATTTCTGCAACGCTGCACCGGATAATCCGAAGCCGATGTTGTTTTTCTCGTTTGCCGCAGCACCCAAGTTTGATGTCAAAATGATAACACAGTTACGTGCATCTGCTCGTTGACCTTTGGCACTGGTGACATAACCTTCGTCCATCATTTGCAACAAGATGTTTAGAACATCAGGGTGCGCCTTTTCAACTTCGTCAAAAAGAATGATAGCGTTAGGATTTTCTTTGATGTCTTTAATCAAAAGACCCGGTGTATCGTCGTGACCTACGTAACCCGCAGGGGCACCAACGAAACGTGCAATGGCGTGTTTCTCTTGATATTCACTCATATCATATCGCAACAGTTTCATTGCAAGTTCACGTGACAGCTGTTTCGCCAACTCGGTTTTACCCACACCCGTTGGACCCATAAACATAAAGGAACCAATCGGCTTGTCGTGTGATTTCAATCCAGCCTTTGCCACGAAGATTTTATCAAGAACTTTATCAACTGAATCATCTTGACCGAACACATTGGTTTTGATATTGATTTCAATATTTTGCAAGTTCTCGGACTTTTCTTTATCGTCCATTGTATTCATTGGAACACCCGTTGCACGGGCTAACTCCGTCAATACATCAACTTTCTTGATTACGAAGTTCTTATTACCAAGCAACCGTTGCTTTGCACAAGCCGCATCAATCAAATCAATCGCTTTGTCGGGAAGTTTCTTATCGGCTTGATAACGAACGGAATAATCAACCGCCGCTTCGATGGCATCCTTTTTGATAGCCTTTGCGCCATGATGTTCACGAATATATACCGAAATCGCCGCAACAATATCCTTGGCAACTTCTGGCGTTGGTTCATCAACGGTCAAACGATAGAAACGCCGCATCATAGCACGGTCTTTTTCGAATGATGTGGTATATTCATCCCATGTTGTTGATGCAATAACCTTGATTCCGCCACGACCAAGTGCTGGCTTCAGCATATTGGCGAAATCTGGACCGCCGCCAGTGCCAGCATTGCCAGCACCACGCATCGTGTGCGCTTCGTCGATAAACAAGATTGACTTGCCACGTGCTTCAAGTGCTTCAATGGTTTCTTTGATTTTCTCTTCAAACTCACCACGGAACTTACAACCTGCAAGCAATGACCCAACATCAAGGTTCCACACCGCCCATCCTACAAGATAGTCAGGCACTTTGCCTTCGTTGATTTTCAATGCCAATCCTTCTGCAATCGCAGTCTTACCAACGCCGGGATCACCGACCATTAGCACGTTTGACTTTGTGCGTCTTGCAAGAACTTGTGCAATATCATCAAGTTCGGCATCACGTCCAATAACGGGATCAATCTTTCCGTTATCTGCCATCTCGTTAAGATTGCTACAGTATTCTTCAAGCAACTCTTGCGCTTGGGTTTCGTTCATTTTTTTAGATTTATTTGTTGCGCCCTTTTTGTCCTTGGGCTGATACATTTCCATGATATCGTCTTTAGAAGGAAGATATTTAAGAAGATAATATGCGGCGTGTGAGTTGGTTTCGGCAAGGATGCTCAAATATAGGTCAATGCTATCCATACGGCTTCGACCACTGAACAACACTTGTGTATAGGCACGGTTAAATACACGCTCAAGGGCATGTGTTCGCTTTGGTGTGCCTGTATGCCGACTGATAAGTTCTGGACGATCCCGCATATAAGTTACTAACTCATCACGAAGTCCTTCAACGTCAACCTTGACTTCTGCAAGAATGGTTGAAAACTCTCGGTCTTTGATCAACCCGAACAAAAGGTGTTCAAGTGTAACATATTGATGCTTTAGTTTTGCTGCATAGTCTTGTGATGCATCAATGATCTTGTTGATATCTGGATTTTCTTCTAACATTGTTTACTCCGATTTTGCTTTCTTGATAAAATCAAGTTGTTTAGGGGTTAGATTTTTTGGTGTCTTAACGCTCACTTGGATAAAGATACTTCCCTTCTTTTCTCGGAAACGAAGACCTTCATCTCTTAGATTCAGAACTTGTCCATTGTCTGTCCCTGCTGGGATTTTCACTTTCAAGTTCTTTCCTGATAATGTCTGTATTATTTCTTCACACCCAAGAATGGCGTCAAGACTATCGATAACCATAGTAGAAACCAAGTCCAACCCTTTCTTTTCAAAGGTTTTATGAGGACTAAGCATTATAGTAACATACAAGTCACCCCTTGTCAATGATGGATTGGCATTATCTCCAAGACCAGCGATATGAAGTGTTTCGCCATGTTGAATATAAGGCGGAATGTTGACTTTTACAAGTTCACGTTCACCATTACTCATTCTGATGCTTAAATGCTTTTCAACAGATACATCGGTTTCATTCATTATAAGTTCGTCAAGTGTTACATTTAGTGTAATGTTCAGATTATGGTTTTTTGTTTGACGTGGACGAAACCCGCCGCCTCTTGCTGCCATTTGTTCTTCCATTTGGCGTAGAATATCTTCCATTCCTCTACCACTTCTGAACTCTTCAAATCGGTTTTGTTGGCGTCCACCAAACTGTGAACGTGCATCATATGCCTGTCGTGTCTCAGGGTTCTTTAATGTGTCATACGCTTCGCTGATTTGTTTGAACTGATTTTCATCACCGCCCAAGTCTGGATGATGCTTTTTAGCCAGTGTCTTGTATGCTTGTTTGATTGTATTGTCCGAAGCGTTTTTTTCTACCCCGAGAACTTGATAATAGTCCATATTCTATTTACCCATCTGTTTCATTGTGCCATTTCCAGAATATACGATCATTCTCAAGACACTCATACCCGCATGGGTTACATCTGGGTGGTTGCAAGCTGCTGGGTAATAGGCATTATGCACACAAGTCATGCACCCACGCCTAACATCGTCGGGGGTTTCTTCACGTGCCATAGCTGGCCAAAATAGCTTTTTATTCATTGGAGTATTATACAATAAAAAAGGAGGCTTGTCCACCCCCTTTTAGTTATTTTTCTGATGGACAGTTCGCATCATATTTTTTGTTATGTGCGTCTATCGCTTCAAGGTCTAACCTTATGTTGCGGTCGCCTTTACGAAGACCCGGTTCTAAGGCTGTAATAGTTGCTTCGGATAGGTTGATTGGGTCTGTCCACACGCAACCATTCGAAACAATTCCGTCAACCTTTACGGTTACGCAAGCTGTCAAGGAGATCATCATCAGACTGACGACGAACATCGTCCTCAATATCGCCAGCTTCTTTAGCTCGTTCAACTTCATCTTTAAGTTGCTCCTTTATTACTTTATCTGCGCCTTTTTCAATATTAGTAGCATCACGCTTGCTTGATTCCCAAGCTTTGATAACACCACCAACAAGGCTGTCAAATAGTTTTCCAGCAAGGCTCGCTAAAAAGTTCATTACTTCTTAGCTGGCACGTCGAGTTTAGTAAGAACCAACTCTTTTACCTGATCTTCAGACAACTTGAACTTCTTAACAGCGTCAGGAACCTTAGTAAGAACGTATGATGCTGCGTGAGCGACCAATGCATTCTTTGTTTCAACTTTAGCCCAATCGGCATCTTTAAGTTCTTCTTCGGCTTTGTGCTTGCCGTAAGTAACGCCACGCTCAATAGCGCCCATAACTACTTCACGAATTTTGTCTTCGTTTTCTAGTCCAAACTTCTGCTGAACTTTGTATAATGCCCAACTACCAACTGCTAGAACAACACCGCCGAGGCATTGTAGTAGGATGGTTAGAACTGGACTTAGATCGATTACTGATGTTTCCATTTTGATAACTCCTAGTTATATATGTATATTATTTATCTTAGTTAATATGTATATTATTTATCTTAGTTAAACGGTTCGCATACGTTTTACGAGTCGTTCTGCACGATTGGTTACTTGTCGATACCAACGTGAGTTAACCATTTCATCTGCTGCTTTAATCCATTTTGCGTTATCAATGAAAGCAATGGTTCGTTGGAACTTACCCAAACGATTTCTACCCATATTAAACGCCATATTTGCAGTGATAAGTCTAACTTCTTCGGGTAGGTTATCCCAATCTGCGAATAGTTGGCGACAATCATTGATGGATATTTGGATATCTTCTCTGAATGCGTCGTAGCAACGTTCTTTTGATACTGGTGTGCCAACTGGTTTTCCGTATTCTGGATCACTGGGTTTAACTAAGTGACCAATCCCGAACGTAGGATATCCAAGATGGTCAAGATATATTTCATATTTAATACCTTCGTCACGCTCTAAGTCGCTACGTAGTTTAACAATAAAGTCTTCTGTAGATATTGTTTGTTTGCGTTCTTTAGCGATATCGGCAGATGCTTTCGTTGCGTCTACGGTTGCCTGTTTCTCTGCTTTTTCATCGGCTTCTTGTTGGGTTATTGCTTTTTGGCGTTGTTTTTCACGAACGGCGACTGCCTTTTCTTTTTTCTTTTGTGCCTTACTGCGGTTAACTTCAAGTTCGCTTTTCTGCTCGGTCTTAAATATATTTTTTAACCAACTGAAAAAACTCATCGTCTACCCCTATCTAAAATCTTAAATCCATTTACAGCAAGCCCTGCGGACATACGCATTTCGTATTGTTCTTTCGTCAAATCCTTATACGGTGTTCGCTTAATATTACTGTTTGTTAACATACTTTCTAACGCAAGTGTTTCTTCTTCTTCTTGTGTGTGTATTTCACGATATTTTTGTGGACTCATCGGAACAATGCGTTTCAAGTTATTAACTGTTAACTCCCATTCTGGAACATTACGCTTACGTGATGCGCCATAACGAAATTTCCATTTATCCACGTTACTGATATTTTTTAATTCTTTAAGGATAAGCATAAGTTGCTCTGGGAATGTAAGTCTGCGTTCAAACTCTACAAATACCAAATACCAACCATCTTGGAACTCGGCTTTACCAGCTTCTGCATCCAATACGATGTCATATCCTTTTTCAAGAAAGCTTTCTAGATCAGCTGCTGCTGCTCGATATTTTACCTTGAAGCTAACTACAATAATCTGATCATCATCGCCCATTTTGGCTTGAAACTCATCAATGTGAATTTCATCATGGATAAGATCACGTAGCTCCTGTTCTTTTAACCCTTCGTTAAGTGGTTTATTGATAAAACTATACATTAAAACTCTAATCCTAATTCTTCGTCGGCTGCATCTTCGATACCGCCTTCTGCTGCACCTTCTTCGTCCAAATCTTCTTCCATAGCCTGATCGATATCTTCCATATTAATATTCTGACCTTCAATCTCAATAAATCCTTGACGAATATCGCCAATCAAGTCTTTAGGCATACGAATAGTTACCAACCATATAGGCACACTGCGTTGTTTTGGTAGTTGTGTACCGGGTTTAAAGTCGTCGGGTGTTTCTACCTTAACTGGTGTTTGTAGCTCTGTTTTTTGGAAATGCACTTTGCAGTTATAATCAAGCAAACGTCTTGAAGCGGCTGGATCGGGCATTAGTTTGTATGGATACATAAACTGACAAGTAACCCAATACTTCTCAACTTCTGGTCCAGCTACTAGCTCGCCCTTAATCCAATGCTTGAATGCATATATATCCACACTATCTAGAACACGTTCGAAATCAAGTAATGATGACAGTATACTATCTGTCATATAAAGATTTCGGGTATTGTCAACTACATTTTTTAAATCCATTTGGTGATCACCCTCGTTTTAAGTATTTATGCTTTTCAATACTTTCTTTCGGGAAAATAATCTTCCATTTCACCTTCACGATAAAGATCAAGTGTGATACAATGAAGTCCACCATCCCAAAAATATCGGTGTCTAATCCCCCAATCGGTGAGCTAACGTGTATCATTAATCAACAAGTTCTTTCTTATACACACTACTTAAACCAAGCACTTCACTATTAAATCTAACCAATGCCCGCAACGATGATTCTGTTACAAAGCTCATAATACGGTCACGATGTGCATTTCCCACTTCGCCAATCTTCCATTCGTATACACCAACTTTAGATTGGATAATCTTTACTGATTCTGGATCATTAGCCATTTCTGTCAATGCCTGACGCAATCTTTCAGTATTAGGATTGCCCTTACGCACCCACAATGCCTTCTGTAAACCATCACGGAAGCTTGTAACTAGATTATATGCTGCATAAAAATCACTTGATTGTGTATCTAACGATAATGCAGTTATTTTGGTATTGCCAGTGTTTGGATCGGTAGTGTGTTTACCCGATTCAGTATCTAATACACCGTGGTCAAACCAATATGATGCTTCACCCGATTCAATCATCGGATTAACGTGCTTCTTGAATGCTGCTGGATTTTCACGAGTTGCGGTTAGTTCGCCTCTGCGGAATGCTAGTCTGCGTTCGCCGCCACTCATTCCTTTAACCCATACCACATTGTCACTGAAACACTTAGCATAATATGCATATGTTTGTGCTTTGCCATCATCGCATAACAAAATAGACATAGCCAATGCTTCTGGAACCATACCAGAACCTGCGGCGAATCTAATCTTGCCAGATGCATCCGCTCTCTTGGCTACTAAAATATTCAAGTTCATTGAACCAATGCTATCATAATCAGCATAGTTATAATCTACTTCTTCTTGTAGAAAACTAACAGCATTACCGCCGTGTGAAATCATCACCATATTATCATCGTGCTGCAACTCATTATGAAACTTATTAAAGCCGGGAATGTCTCTTGCACCGGGAATGTGGCGAATAACAATCTTTTCGCCAAGTTTCTTTTCAAGTTCAGTAGCAACAATCTGTGCCCAAACACTTGTTCCGCCACCGGGTTTCTGTGGCACAACGAATGTGATATCGGCGGATACTGGTGTAGCCAACACCAAAAATAAGGCTACTAAAAATTTACGCATATTTGATTTTTCCTTTCTTGAAACTAAATGCGAACACCGCAATGATTATAACCATTAAAATCAAGAACAGCGGTCTTTCTATGAGGGTAGTGAAATCGTATAGGGTTGTAAGTTGTATCGATAATGCTTCTACTTTGCTTGCTAGAATAAATGCAACCAACAACGCCGGTCGTGAATATTTATATCTTTTCATACCCACTCCAAAAAAACTAAAGAATGCCAACACCGCAAAATCTTCCCATCCACCCGTGTATTGCATACACGCCCATACTATCATTACCAATAACAACGGAAAATAGTATATGTATGGAATACTCGTGATTTTGCATACGGTATTAACGAATATTAATGAAATGATACCAACGATTAGGGTGGCGGCAAGAAAACCGATACTCATACTTTGAAAAAACTGTGTGTCATTCATAAGGTCAGGTGAACCCAACTCTATGCCAAGATACGCAAACAATCCCATTAGAACCGCTGCGAATGGTGCACCGGGAATACCGAACAATACAGTCGGAATCATACTGGTAGCTTTTTGTGCATTATTAGAGCCTTCAGGTCCAATCACGCCTTTGATGTTGCCGTTACCAAACTCTTCATTTGGGTTACTTGCAACAGCCTGTGAATACGATAACCAATCACTGACCGATCCGCCAAGACCCGGCAATAATCCAACAAGCGCACCTATAAATCCACCACGCATCGATAACCATTTGTTATCCCATACTGCCTTCATTCCTTCAATAGTTTCACGTTTTGCAACCGTTGTGGTGGCACGGCGTTTCTTAAAACCTTCAAGCAACTCGGGAACCGCAAATAATCCTGCCACCACTGGAATCAACTGGATACCATCTTGTAAATAGAACCATCCCATTGTGAAACGGGGGTCATTGGTAGCTGGGTCAACCCCTACTAATCCAAGGAAGATACCAGCACCAATGGCGATTATACTCAATAGTGGCTTGTCTGTTGAAAGAAACCCCACTGTCGCCAATGCCAATACAGTGAACGCCCATAGTTCTGGTATACCAAAGATTAATATGACTTGACTGTATATAGGAAGTAACAGGAACACGATAGAACCCCAAAATAATCCGTTGACCGTAGATGTGGTGACGGCGGCAGAAATGGCATAACTTGCCCGACCCTGTTGTGCTAATGGAAATCCGTCAACCATCGTGGCTGCTGAACTATTGGCACCGGGAATACCCAATAAGATACTGGTGAAACTATCGGCGGTTGTTGAGGCCGCTACCACCGCCATTAAGAATACCACGCCCGCATATGGGTCAGCCAATAAGAACGGCATTACTGCATACAATGCAACCAATCCTGTGGTCGCACCCGCTGCTGGAACGATACCAACTATAAATCCATAAAGAATACCCGCTATTAATGCTGCTGCTATAATCACGGCTTATACACTGCCACCCATACATCATCGGTTTTTGGAGATTGTTGATGCCACGCTAGATTATGTAATGCCGCAAAATCCAGCATAAGTTGATTCTGTTCTTCGATACGTGCATACATAAGTTTGTCGTTAACGTACCAATCGTAGTTCGGATATGTAATATTCCATCCACCCGCTTGTTTCCACCAATCAAAACATTGTTCTGAATCTCGCCACACAAAGACAATCCAATCATCGGGGAATACTCGCTGAATCTCTGGTAGTTTATATACCCATTCGTGTGACTTCAATAATGGAATACCTTCGTCCGAATACGGCTTCTTTAAAATCCAATCATCTACAAGGGCTGGAAACTCCATACCTGTGCCGAAATATGCACCTATATGACCACTGAACTTGCCGTGGCTGTATTGCCTATATGGCGTTCTGTCCGATGTATCAAATCCGTGATTCTGCTCGAACTTCTGGGCAACACCGCTCCACTTGCTTCCCGGCGCACCTGTATAGAAGATTTTTTCTGGTAATAATGAAATCATATAAATATTTATATGCATACATTACTTAAAAAATATTTTTCAACAACGTGGTTACAGCGTGATAGGACATTGGATCAATATGAGCATTCAGGTTGGGCATTGCTTGACAAGATTGGACACGAACGTGTATTGGATGTTGGCTGCGGCACCAACCCATTTAAAGGAAAACTAGATGTGTATGGCATAGATATCACGGATGTGGGTGCTGATGAAGTGGTGGCTATTGAAGATTTCAAGCCAAAAGAATATTTCGATGTGGCTTTTTGTCTCGGCAGCATAAACTTCGGTACATATTCCGATATTCGAAATCAGATAAAATGTGTAGACGACGCATTATGTAGTACCTCCGCCCGAATCTTCTGGCGTTGCAATCCCGGACAACACGATCACGGAAACGATGATTTCAAAGGCATACAAGTGTTTGAATGGAGTGAAGATTTATTGCGTCATTTTGCGGCATTATTTGGGTATGACGTTGTTGATTTTCAGCAAGACGGAAAAAGATTGTATTGTGAATGGAAAAGATAGCCCTTTTATCTTTTATATAAATTTATAATATACCTACTTCTAAAACATTTTTTTAAAGTAAATAATATTGTGAGCCAAGGTAAACGAGGTTTCGCAATAAAAGCACATAGTGTTTACCTTCTGGGTCACCATATAACAATGGAGAAGAAAACATATGTCAAGAAGAAAACGCGCACAAAAAGCACCAAAAGACAACACCATTCAATTCAATGAATTCGTTCAAAAGAAACAATCCGTTCAAATGATTCCACGTTCACTGAATCAAGAAGAATACATTGACAATCTTCTAAATGAAGATAAATTGATTGTGTTCGCTACTGGACCAGCTGGAACAGGTAAAACCCTGTTGGCTGTGATGGCGGCGATTAAAGCGTTCAAAGAAGGAAAAGTAGAAAAGATCGTTGTGACACGACCAGCAGTTGGCGTTGACGACGAAAAACATGGCTTCTTGCCGGGTGACCTAAATGCAAAGATGGCACCTTGGACACGACCTATTTTTGATGTATTGGAAGAATATTACTCTGCCAAAAGCATTGAAACATACGTTAATGAAAATGTCATTGAGATTTCACCATTGGCTATGATGCGAGGACGAACATTTCGAAATTCATACATCATCGCTGACGAAGTTCAAAATACCACTGAAAACCAGATGAAAATGCTACTAACACGCATTGGAGAAAACAGTAAACTTGTCCTAACGGGCGACTTGGCACAAACCGATATTATTAGAAAAAACGGCTTGGTTGAGTTTATTGGACTTATGCAACAGCGTTCGTCTGATGTTATTTCACATTCATCGTTTGATAAAACAGACGTACAACGAAGTGAAGCAGTACGAGAAGTATTGCGGATTTATAACGACGATTGATTCCGATAGCAAAAACCCCGGTCATAACAAACCGGGGTTTTTCACGATTGATAACTTTCCCACCATACAAACAACGCCCGACCTTACTTGTGGATTTTGACCTATAGCAAGTTATCTTTTATGTGACTTCGTGTAAACCATTTTCTAAAAGGGTAAGGTTCGGGTATTCTTAATCTAGTCGTGAATCAGCATAAACATCAAGTCCCGTTAGTTCGCCAAACTTAGCAGCGTATGCTTTTGCGCCAACTTCTTTGATGTCAACATTTTGGACATTAAGTCCGCCGGGATTCCATAGATCATACCGCTTGGGATACACGCTTTTGCGAAAACCCATCTTAACCAGTGCTGCGGCAGTCTTACGGTTGCGACCATCAAGTTTGACTGATACCCAAGCAAAACCACAATAAAAGGCATCGCCCGTTTTGTCATAAACTTCTTTGGACGCTTTGGCGGCTTCGAACTTGGCTGCGTAATGTGCATCAACGAGTGCTTTAGTCATTTTAATATCTCCGTTTATTGGGTTAAGCAATCAAGCCGTTCACGACTTGATCAACAGTAAACTTGTAACGACCGCCTTGTTGACCGACGCCTGAGAATGGATACTTGTAGCGGGATTTCTTAACACCGACTAGTGTAAAGATACGACCACCGATTTCAAACTGTCGGCCACGAAGCGATGCTGGCAGAACGTTCGTAAAAGCAGTTTCACGAATCAGTTCGGCTTCATCGGCGTTTTGGGACATTGCTTCCCAAAACTGTTCTTTTTCGTCGGGAACTGCGGTTACACTAGCGTTCATTGTGACACGGAATGCTTTATCTTCAAAGCGAATGTTGCCAAGGTCAAATGCTACGCCGTGCTTTTCGCCAACTTCAGCAAGTGCTGCCATAACGTCACTGCGAACTGCGTTTAGGTTACCACGATTAAATGTCTTGATGGTCATTTTTCAATCTCTCCGTTTGAATCAACTTACTTTTGGAGTATAGCAGGATTGTCGGCGTTGTCAATCATTATTTTGATGTTCGGTGTTATCAAACGGTTCGGGCATAAATCCTGCATAGTTACCATTCCTATCAAAGCACGGGGTTCCGCCATACTCTTCTTGATATTCACGGAAGGTTTCTTTGCTTACGTGTGATGTTCCTTACTCTGAAATGATTTCGTAGATTTCTGCCCACGTTTCGATTGGGTGAATGTCGTCGTGTGTGAAGTTTACACTGTGTCCGTGCTTAACCAAGATAGTTTCTAGACCCAACTCGTGACCGTCTTTTGCATTGCCGATTGAATCTTCAATCCAGAAACGTCCAGTGTCACGGTATTTGGTCAAGTGATGAATCTTGTTTGGTATATCACCAACCAATGTCAGCTTACTAATCGCTGAACCATACAGGTCAGTCAGATTCTTCAACCGACGCTCGTAAATCTCAGGAGTATCTTCAATGGCGGTGATTACGTGGAACACAAAGCCTTCGCTATGCAACTTCGCAACATACTCTTGTGCGTCACGAAATGGTGCTAGGCGACCAATGTAATCAGAACGATTGAACTCTTCAACGAATGCAGCGCCTTCAACGCTTGTCACGCCGGGAATACGGTATTCAACTTTATAAACACCTTCTGACTCTGGCTCAAGTTCACGATCATGAGTTTCTTTCAGCCACTCTTCAAAGCCGCCAACCCAGTCTGCGACAACTCCATCACAGTCGCACAAAATCGTTTTGTTCATATTGTTTTTTTCCTTGTTTCTCATTACTATGTACTACCAAATGCAGCGGTGTTTGTCAAGCTAAAATGACCTACTATACCACCTTGACGTAGTTTAGTTCTGTTTCTTTGGCACGGGTGTAATCGCTAACCTTAGTGCGCTTTACTTTACCCTTAATACGACATGTTTCGCCGAACACTTCGGGTGCCTTCTGCGACCAGAAAGTAACAGCATTCTCGCCCGTCGAAGCATTATAAACATAGCAACCAAACTTCTCAATGAACTTGCTGGTGATGATTTTAATATCAACCTCAATCTTGTCACCGACCACGCCGATATATTCACTTGTATGTGCAAGTTCGTCGATTTCTTCTTGGTGCTTCTTATTGACAGCATCACGTTCAAATGAACTAGGCATTGATGCGACGATACCCATATTTCGTGGCGTAACTTCGCCAGAATCAATGATATCATAAATCAACTGCGTGTAATCATTTAACTGACCACCGAGTGCACTGAACATCAGTTTCTGAAAGTGCTTGATAATCTCGTCAGCCTTGGCATACGTTTCTTCGGTTACATTAAGTTTTGGAATATGATGCTTTTCGCTATTCCAGTACGTAACTGATTTGTGTCCGAAAAACTCTTTCACGATGTCTTTATTTGCGAATACATATGGTTCGCCATCATACACCCCGTCATATCCTTCGGGCACTGCTACTGTTTGAACTGTGCCATCAAAAATACGGCGGTTTACTGGATACGCTGCTTTAACGTATCCCAACTTTTCAAAAGAGTTAACATCGCTTGCTGCGACAGCTACTGCTAAAACTTCACGAAGTGGTAAAGGCTGCTTTTTCATTGTATTGCTCCGTTATGATTTAACTGTAGTATAACGCAAGGTTATGTCAAGCGTTGTTTATCAGATAACCGCAAATAATCATTGATATAGTGTTCGTAGTTTTGAGCATAGTAGTCGTATAACTTGTCGTAATCATTTTCACCGTCATTAGCTTTCCAGTTTTTAACGATCCGTTTTTCGTCAACATCGAGAATAACCTGTGCTTCCAGTTCGTCACGTTTACGTAAACCGTCAGTCATTTTCATTGTTTCGTCCCACTGAATATTACGATCATCATTCATCCAACCTTTGATGTGGGTTGGAACGCCTTTGCGTGGTTTTAATGCGTAATATGCAACGATGTGTCTGTTTTTTACTCTAGCCATTTTATTTCCTTTATTTGATTCCTAATAAGTCACCAGCCGTAGCGGTAACGTGAATGTCTGGGTGTGCGATACTCGGAATAGCCACGATAGCATCACGAATAATCTTGTTTGCACGAAAGTATTGTTCATCGGTTTCAGCAAACAGGTTAACGTTGTTATAAAACCATACGAACATATCTTCAATCTCGTCTTGGCGAATGTTATCCGACAATAGCTTAACTGCCTCACGATAACGTGAATCCTTAACCAACTCAACAAACGCCAACTTGATGTCTACCGTTGTTTCGCTAACTGTCGGAATCTTCAACTTGCCATCAATCGTATTTTGTTGGACCAAGTTCAATGCTTTACGCAAACTTGGATACGTTGCCTTTACGTAGTTGTCAAGTAAGTCAATGTCAAAGTCTACTTCTTCATTGATTAACACTTCGGCAACACGTGCGGTAAACTCGGTATGATCTTGTTTTTCAATCTTAAAAACCTGACAACGATCTTGAATCGCTGGCATAATCTTGTGCACGTAGTTACACGTCAGAATGAAACGACAACTTGTATTTTCAACCATCGGGGTTCGTAGGGATGGTTGGACTGAATGTAGGTTTAGGTAATCAGCCTCATCAATCAATACAATCTTGAAGTTACCGAATGGCATCGTTTGTGTAAAGCCATCAAGTTTGGCATTGAACTCATCGATTTTACGACCTTCTTTTGAACCATTGAGCATCATTACGTCATACTCATCAATATCTAGTTCGTTGATAAGAACTTTTGCCAATGTGGTTTTGCCAGTACCCGGTGGACCGTGGAATAGGATATGTGGAATATCCCCTTTCTTAATCCATTCGTTTACTTGTGCTTTTTGTTCGTCACCGTGAAACACATAGTCGTCTACGGTTTTCGGTCTGTATTTTTCCGTCCAGAGCATTTATTACCTCTATTAAGTGTGTACATTATTATACGATATATTAAAACTATTGTCAATAAGATAAATACCATAACAGGAGATTTATCTTATATAAGATAAATACCATAACAGGAGATTTACCAAATGAGAGTTAACGACTTTAGAACACTGCTTGAAGGCTTCAATGATATCGAAGAAGCGGGCACCCGTGACCCCAGTATAGATTATAAAGAAGAGGGTAAATCAAAAGCAGATAAAGTCATTGGTGATATCACCAAAGTTACTGCAATGGTAAAAGGCACAACTTCTGAAAAGCTAACTAAACTATCGAAGCGTTATCTTGTTCTGGATCGTGCCACCAAAGAGTTCACCAAACGCCGTGAACTTGTTAAAGAAGAAGAAATGCGTCCTATCTTTGACTTATTATTTGCCGCCGAAGATGCTGCTTTGACCCGTGTTATTGAAACAGTATCCCTTACTGTTCAAATGGGCAAGGATGTAGAAGCATCGACGACCGAAGAAGAAGTGTTAGATACCGAGAAGTTTATGGGTGAACTTATTCAACTTCTTGACAAAGACCTTATTCCAGTAGTTTTGAAACTAAAAGAAAAACATACTAAGCTTGAAAAGAAAGTCAAAAAGGGAAAGATCGGTGCTATTACACAGCCCAAAATGAAGAAAGAAAGTATCGTTCACGAAGGTGTTGCCGATACACTTAAAAAGTATATGTCACAACTATTAAAGTGGACCCAAACTGAACTTATGGACTTCGATGAAGACTTCGCACAAATCCAACAAAACTATAACGGTCGCCGCCCTAAGTTTTAATACGCAGTAGCCGTATCGGTGCTTGCAACGTAAGCATCATCGGGCACATCGTCTTGCACACCAAGAATATCATCTGGGTCTGCCATACGAACTTCTTGCATATTGCCATCAACTTCATACTGAATACCACGTGACCATCGCCCGTGCGCTACTAATACCCATTGTCCCGGCTCAACAGAATCTTGTTCTGGACCAACGGCTAAAACCTTGCCCCAACGTGGACGAATACCACGCTGCTTACCATCATCGCCCATCAAAATAAGACCAGCTTTAGTAGTGCGTTCGCCAAAGTTCATATCATAGATTAGGATATTCTTTTTAATCGGGGTGATTGTTCCACGTACAATAGTGTTATTCACTGGCATTTGGCGTTTCCTTTACTTCTTCTGCTGGCGCAGCAACATCTTCATCAGGTGTCAACTGATTTGGTGTCTGCGATTTATCGGTATTCTTGTAATGTTGTTTCATAATCTCATCACGAGTGCGAGTAATATTACCCGACGAATCGATTTCATCGCCCCGTGCATTCACACTGACATTACCAACTGCTCGGACTTTCTCGTTTTTTAATACAAAGCTTTGCATATCTAATGCCTTGCCTTGTGCTGTTCTATACTCTTTTCCCATTATCTTAAAAACTCCTTAATATCTAGTTCGTAAAAGAGGCTGTCGATTTTGTGGGTTCCGATTAAGTATAACACGTAACTGGCTACACTTGACCCACGACCAACCCCCCATACTATTTTATTTTTTCGCATCGTATCTACGAAATATTTTAGGTATTGTAATAACCCAAACATATCACGTTCTTGAAATAGTAATAGTTCTTCTGCACATCGTTGCAGTTCGGCATCGGTTTTACATTGACCCAATACCCATTCGGCGATATCCATATCTTTATATTCTTCTGGCATTCGCCAACGACGATTTATATCATCGTGACTTTCGGTGCCTTCTAACGATCCAAGCTGCAATAACGGCTCTTCAAAATGTGCCTCTGCTGCCGTACGGTATGAATGATACATAACCGTATCAACCGTTTGAAACAATGATAAGTCTAAGTCTGGATTCTTGTATAGCTCGTTTAGTAAATCTTCTTCGTCAAAATATACAAAACCGTTACAATCTGTCAACATTATGTTCTACTAACTCTTTTTCTAGTTCTCTTCTAAGTATAGCATATTTGGCTTCTTGCTGTCTATAAAATAAGGTAGCATTAATACAACTATTGCGGACGTGTTTATCGTAGTCTTTTTCATCTACCCAAAAAACACTATTAATACCCATACCGTTATGCATTTTAATCATCGGTATCATTTGGTTTTCCTTCTACAATCTTTGGTCTAAACTTCTTTACGTCGATAATCTTGCCTTCTTTTTCTTTATCACCGTCCCACGTCAATCCAATATGTTCCCAGTTAAACTCTTGGTCATGGATTGATAGTTCATCGTCTTTTTCAATGATTATATCCATCGTGGATATGTCGGGTCTACCCCACCAAGCACACTTGCCCGGTAAAATATCTTCAGTAAGAATATCAGGATATTCGAATGTTTCTGAATCGAATACGTATTCAAGGTTTCCCATAGTGCTGGACAGTGACATATTCGTAATAAAGCATCGTTGTTCAAGAATAGCCGATAGTTTACTATGAAGTATGATCGTAAACAACTGATCGTATGGATCATCTGGTAGAAACATCACGTTTGTTACGTAGGTTTCCATCAGCTTTTCTAAGTTTTTGTTTTCAAAACTACTAAGAATACTCCCGCTTACAATAGTTTCGCAAAATACACGTAATCGTTCTAATGCGATAGCCTGTTCCTCAACGTGTTTTGTGTTGGGAATAAGTTCAATCTTTAAAGAGTATCCATTAGGTATGAGTTCATCTTCTAACGCCAATGTTGTTAGAAAATCAGTCTTCCATATGATGTTGGTCATTTAATGTTAACATTATCCGAAAAGAAATCAGTGCCCAATGCTTCTTCGATTTCTTTATCGTGTTCGGCTTGACGCTGCAACATTTCTGCATTGTAGTCGTCAATAAGGGCATAGATTTGTGATGCTAAATAGGGATTTGCACGTGAAGCATACGCATATTTGCTATGTAACTCACCAAGCTTCATAGTAAGTTCTTCGTCGCTCAAATCGGTTAGTTTGTTTACTAGTGGATGTGACATACTGTATTTATGCCTATATATCACCCTCTTTGCGATTTTCACTGTAATATGGGTTAAACTCGCCGCCGGGATACCGTGCTTGAAGTTTTTCTACATTCATATTAATGATGTCGTTAGGGTCTTCGCCCAATGCGATACACGCTTGCATCCAATACCAAATGACATCACCTAGCTCTCGCTTCATGTGATATATGGTATCTTCATCCATAGGTTTGCCTTGGAAGATACATTTCTTGATGATTTCGTTGAACTCACCTCCTTCGCTTGACATACCAATACCAGCCGTAAGAAGGTTTGACATTTTTACACCAGATTCTGCTTGTAGGCGGAGAATGGTGTTAATCATTTTGGCAGCATCGCTGCTTTCGTCGCTAGTGACTTCATCTACGAAGTCTTTGTATTTGTTTAAATCAATGTTCATTTATTTTCCTTAGATTTTCATTTACTTCTTTGGCATATACGTGGATAGTATAGCCTTCTAGTGGTTCATACTTGACGTATTCCAATAGATCATCAAAATAATATGCGTCATTACAGATGACCTGATACACAGGCTCCTTAGAGTCATGTTTTTTGGCAAGTGCATTCATTGCGATGTAGCCGCCAAACTCAACGGGATGGTCACTTAGCCAGTTCATAACATAGTGTTTGAACATAGGGGTATGATTTACACACACGCCGGGGTTTGGCTCAAAGTATAATATAACTTGTTCCATTTTGTTCTTTCGTTAGTTGTTCAATACGTTCTTTGGCGTGAAGTTTAAGTTTTTTCTCATCAACCAATCGTTTCTTGGCGGATGAACTACGGTCGGTTTCACGCAGTTTTTCAAGACGGCGCACCCTTTCGGAATGCATTGCGAATTTGGTAGTATAATGGTCGAGTTCTTTTTGTTTGTCCATATTAACTCCCAAATTCCACGCTTTGAATACCCAGTATACTACACTGGCGGAGTCAAGTCAACTTAAATCTTGGATAAACGTGTGATGTCTTGAAGGAGTTTGTCCGTTTTTTTGGATTCGGTCATTTTAAACTCACGCTCAAAATAATCAAGGGCTTTTGCCATATCAACACTTGCTTGATTAGTTAATGTTTCAAGATATTTATCCTGCCCATCTTCATCATTGATAAGTTGCTCACTGGAATATGAACCAAACATTTCTCTATAATCGTAACCTTCTTCTTGATATCCCCAACCCAACATAATGATGTCGTAAATCCTTCCTTCAAACTCATCATCGTAATCAGACCCACTTGCTTCAAGTGCATCCAATAACGTGTCAACGGATACAATAAGTTGGATTTCACTGTCATAGTTAACAATCCTCACTTGAAGTGAGGATGGATTAAAAGCAGTATATTGTATATATTTAACAGCACGTTCTTTTAGATTTTTAATAATCTCATCTTGGCTTCCCTCGCCGATTTTGAATGCTTTTTCAAAAGAATCAATCATAAGATTATAGTATCGATGTCCTTCTCTTTCAAGTCTCCAAAATGCACGTTGTGGGTCGTCTGTATTACCCGCCGCCTGAAAGATTTTGTCCTGATAATATGGTTCCAATAATTCAATCATTTTGGCATAATAATCATCGGGAATATCGGTTGGTTCAAAATCAGTTAGTTCACCCAGCATATCTGGGTCTTCGATAATATTGATCAATGTGTGAACCGGGTGATCGCTATTAAGTTTATCATTTGCAAAATCAGCAACATCACTGAAATCTTCAATCATAATATCTTGACGAGTATCAGTGCTTGATTTATCCATCTGTTGAAAATTATGCGGTGCGACACCTTCATCACGTAGCGCATCGTAAAGAACATTAAGGTTGTCTTTCGTAACACCGCCCTCTTTACGTATATCTCGAATAATAGTAAAACTTGGTGGCAATAGATCACGTTCTTGAAATACATCAAAGATTGTTGGATGTTCTTCGAAGAAGGTTCCCAACTGAATTTGATGATCCTGTTCATCCATATATTGCTTTGATTCAAAATGGAATTGCCATCTTGAATTCGTTGGTTTATGTAAAATGATATACATTGGTCCCTGTGCGCTATACTGGTTGTGATAACTATCATTGTCAGCCGCAGTCGTGCACCATTTTGTATTTTTACCGAAATAGCAACTTGCCTTATGCGAATGTGGAATAATTATCTTATATTCTTTGTCGTTGAATACAAGTTCAGCATCACCGCTGGCATACATTTCCTGTTCAATACTAACCTTCTTTTCCTTCTTACTGGAAAGAACGTCCGACGCTACTGTTTCGGTATAGGAAGCAACTGCGTCAACGAATTGATCTAAGTTTTTAAATCGATTGATATCACGGTGTTCTGGATTTAGCTTTTTCTTTACAGCTAGTTTAGCATAGATTGTTAATGCTGGTGTGATTTTTGATGGGATATCTTCGAGGCGTTGAATACCACCTTTAAGGTATCTGGTAATCATCCAGTTTACGTATTTTTTATTCTGCGTTGGGTCTTGTTCAGCAAGCCAATCGGTCCAGTTTTCACCTTCTTCGCCAATCTTATCTTTATACATACCGAATGAGTTATCTCGGTTCATTCGTTTCATCAATACTTCATTATTGTAGTCGTAGTATTCAATAAGAATATTTTCAAGTAGTTTTATTTTATTCAATATATCACGCATTTTTTGCTCCAAGGGTCAAAAGACCTTCCATCCATTCTTTTGGTTTACCATCCAATGAGTTATTTACATAGAATGAAAATATTTCACAGAACCATTCTTCGTGATCTTTCTGAGAATAACTAGTCGGAAACCAATCTGATTTATTGATGTAGTCAGTGGTTTTCGGTGGACTCATATCAACACCTTCTATTTTCCATTTTCCACCAAGAATAAACGCTGGTGTTCCCGTTAATGTGCCGCCGTGTAAAGCATTAAGAACTAGCTGTTCAGAAGATACGGCTGTAATAGTAAACGGGGAGTTGCTCTTATATGTTCGTTTCCTGCCAAGATAATGCACTTCTTGACCTACTTTAAGTTGTGGAATAATACCTGCCATATACTCATCACGTGTGCTTTGGTGAATATTGCTATATTTTTCAACGCCTTTAATCTTTTCAAACATATTTTTGATATGGGTATGATGTTTATCGGTCATATACTCATACCAGAATTTATGCCCATATTCGTGAATGATTGTATAGATTACTTCCTGTGTTTTCTTAGCAGAATATTGGATGATAATATTACGGGAAGACTTATTATATGTCCCGATTGTTTTGCCGGGAAGTTTGCTAAAACGAATGTCACTATCATCAATAAGAAAGTTTAGTTTTTTTGCATCTAATAGGTTTTCAAAGACATCAAGCAATGATAACATATTTTTCTTTACGGATTCTCTGATATTATCAGGAAAGAATACTCTGGCATCGTGATATGCAACGTAGTCATTGTCATCAAAGTCAGTCGGTGCATCACCCAGATAACGCTCAAAAGTCTCGGATGGCATACTAAGGTCAACAGTGAGATACTTAAAAAGTTCTACACGACTTGTTAACTCTTTTGTTTTGTAGAAACCCGTTTCATCAATCGAATGCAATGCATACGGATCGTCTTCAAGCTTAATCACGTTAATGAGGGTTGACCTATCATAATCGTTACCACGGCGCTGATATACCTTTAAAAGTTCAAGGGTTTTCTTTGGTTTGAAAATAAAAGTTCAAGGGTTTTCTTTGGTTTGAAAATAACAGCGGTAAATGTGCCCGATTCTACGGTGCTGGAATTGTACCAGTCATCGTTGAAAACTATAAGATACGGAACTTGTGCCTTACTACTTCCATAGAATGCAATACCACGTTCAGTCTCTCGTAGATAACTATAGGTGTATGCTTCTTCTAGAACCTTGGACATTTTTCAGTCCTTAGTATGCACTAATCGCAGCACGTTTCCAAATAACTGTCGAACCATCATATGTTCCAGTGCATACATATACGTATGATGCATCTGCGGCAATCTTGCCTGCAACGTCGCCTGCTACACCAACGTTTACTGGTGTGCGTTGAGCAACCTGATCACCCGAAGATCGGGTTAAGTCTTGGATAGCAATGACTGCTCCACTGTCATGGGTTGTAAATTCTAGAATATATGTTCCAGTTGCATCAAACGTAATAATATTCGATGCATATCCCTGAATGTATGCGGTGCCTACAGTAACAGTAGCCGGTAATGTAACCGTATGGGCAATGCTAGAGATAGAAACTTCAACACGCATACGTCCAAGTTTACCAGATGCAGGAAAGTTTGAAAATGCAAATGATAATGAACCACTCGATGATACCGTTTGATATCCACCCTCAGTGTAGTTGAATGTAACCGTTCCGCTTGTTGAACCTTTAGCAAGACGTGTCTCCGAGAAGTCACGGATTTCAAAGTCTTTAAGAAGCGCACCGCCACCAGCGTTATCAATCGTTGTGCCATCCAATGCCGATTTTAGCATTACCTTACTTTGAAGGTCTTCAATCTCAGTTTTTGCTTCAGTAAAGTTGTTCTTAGTATTGGTTGCGTTATCTCTAAACCCCTGTGATGAATTATCTTGTCCGGCAACTGGGAAAGTTCCGTCTATATTGTTCGGATTTATGTTACTTGCCATTTTTTATATATCTCCATTTGTAGTATTTATACATGTATTTAGCAATTTATTGCCTTTGGCAATATTATCATTTGTAAATTCCACGGCACATGCAATCCACAAACTGTTTCGCCCTGTAATGGGATTATATGATCAACATGGTGTTTTTGTTCTAAAATCTTTTCTCTATTATTTTCTCGGTATTGCTTACCTCGTATTGCTATTTCCTCTTTATTGTTTTCATAGCGTATCTTATCCTGCGCCGCCAGTTTTTCTTTATTGGCTTTACGATATTCTCGCTTATACGCAGCAAGTTTTTCTTTTTTCTTTTCTTCTTCGGGTAAATACATTTGCTGATACTCCTTTTCAGTATTAGAGTAAGCGGATGTTGTCGCATCGTGGCTTACATTCTATTTATGTTGATAAATACTTCAAATAAGGAAACACTTATGCGAATTAATCAAATCATTGAAACTATTATAACCGAAGGACCACACGATCCGAGCATCTTCAAGGCTATATTCCTTGCTGGCGGTGGTGGTTCAGGAAAAGGTATGATTGCCCGCCAAACCACACAGGGAATGGGATTTAAAACAGTTAATAGCGATGATGTATTTGAATATCTTATGCGTAAGAACAATCTAAGTTTACGTATGCCTCCTGAAGAAACAGAAAAACGGGATGCTGTTCGTAAGCAAGCACAAGACATCACTGCAAATCGCCTTGGTAACTACATTGAAGGTCGCCTTGGGTTGATTATTGATAGCACAGCTGCCGATATCACTAAATCGACGCAGATTAAAGATCGTCTAGAAGCGTTGGGCTATGAAACAAAGATGATTTTTGTTAATACTGACCTTCAGGTAGCATTGGATCGAAATGACCAGCGCAATCGTCGTGTTCCGGTAGATATTGTAACTGATGCGTGGACTAGCACCCAGAAAAACAAAGCAACCTTCCAGACGTTGTTCGGCAATGAGGATTTTTACAGTGTTAATAATTCATCGTTGATGACACCAGAACGTAGTCAAGAGCTTACCGATACTATGTGGAAGCCTATCAAACAATGGACTGAAACGCCAGTGCATAATCCTGTCGCTACGAAATGGTTAGCATCCATTTAACCTAGTATTTTACTATCAATATTTGTCAATGGGAATTTCAAGAAAGAATCGCCATCATCACGACTGGATTTATACAAGAATGAATCGGTTATAAATCGTGTAGACCCGCCATCGAAGAAGGTTTCATCCGCAGCATTGACACTTAGATCAAACGTAGTCTCTGTTTCTGTTCCCCACTCATCATTAGCGATATCAAAGTTCACAGTCATATCATTATCCCAGATATATCTGTCAATAATAAATTCAATATCTTTCAAGTCAATATCGGTGCGACGTTTAATATTGAAAATGATTTCATCTGCCGAACCCGGTGTAACGTATGCAATAACAACGGCAGGAGTGAATCCAAGTATGCTTCCATTTTCTTGTTTAGAACGCATCCATAGTGGAAGACTAGTCAGTGCAAGTTGCCCTACGTTATCCAATAGTTGTTGGTTCATATTCTCAAAGGAGTTTGGATAGAATACGTGTTGATCACTATCACCAGCGTCAATGCCATCGTAGTCTCCTGTAAGGTTTGTGTCAGATACTAACGCAGGATTACTCCATATATCGTTATGGTTTTCATAAAAATCAATACTCAATCCTGTTGATTGTTTTAATGAGTTTGCTTCGGTATCCAATACATCAAGATATACAACTTCATACTGAACCACGCCGTCACGAACTGCTCGTGCCTTTTTAATTTCTCCAAATGCAACACGTTTATTGTAATGGTTTTTAGCGATTGCCGATATCATTTCAGCAGGAAGACTAGGGTTTAATCCCGTACTAAGAATGATTCTTATATCCTGCTGTTTTCCATAATAATAATCATTCTGGCGATAGATCAAATCTGGTGGAAAGTCATCGGGTGAGTTAATAAGAGAAGACCATATGTCACGTTGCTCTACCTTTGGATATGCTTTTGCCCACAGATTTTCATACGGAATAAAATCGCCGGGATCAATAACTATGGTAAACGTTTTAAAAGCAGATACATCGCCATCGGAATCAAAAGCTTCTACTGTAAATGTATATGTGCGTTCAAACGTGGTTTCATTAATAACGAAGCTCTCGGAATCAAATGATGTTGTTCCGCCATCTATCATAAACGTTTTAAATGCTGGTCGTCCGACAATAAGTCCATCCAAGTTAAGGTTTAATCCTTGTGGCAACTTACTATTTGATCTTGATTTCAAGCGATACTGTAAATTTTTATTTAAGGTATTGGTAGCTTCTATAGAAATAGTGCTGATTTCACCCACGGCAATGGTGCCTATATCTTCGGGCGTAATCCAGTTAACTATCGAACGAATATCGCCAACAATTGTCATCGTGAAGAATTTAAAATCGCTTTTATATGTTGAATCATTTGCTTTAAGAACACGCACGGTGAATGTATATTCGGTTTGCGTTGCTGCTAGATTTGGTATATAGCCATATAACCAACCTGTTGTTGAATCCAAAACAAGACCCGGCGGCAGTTCAAGATCGCCAACATCAAATCCGTTTATTTCGCCGTCGAATCCTAAATCGTTATCGTAACCTTCGCCACCACCTACACCTAGACTATATTCGATTGGATCGCCATCGAAATCCATTCCAGTGAATTGGTATGCGAAATAGTTGTCGTGTGTGACTATTCCAATATCTGCTTCAGCCGTTAATAATACTGGTGGACGAAGCGAATTTTGGTCAGTAGTAAACGGAAATCCTGCCATATCTGCGGTAAGATCAGCGTTGTCGGCGGTAAATGTATTGCCAGCATACACGTATATTGTATAATTTCCAGCAACTGTTGATTTACCATCTGTCACTGCAACTGTGAATTGAAAGTTTTTATTTTGCGCAATCGTGCGGAAATCAAAGCTATTCACATCAAATGCGTTGGCATCAAACCCCGGTGTTCCCGTAAGCAATGGCGTAGGTTCGATGTATCCAGTAATATAACCATCATTACTAATCGTTACGCCCGGTGGTAATTCACCATCTAAAATTCTAAAAGTAAGTGTATCGTCGGGATCAGCATCGGTGGCAACAATCTGTTCATTTACATATTGCCCATCACGGTATATACCAAGTTCTCCGTCAGCTGTAAGAATAAGGGGGTCATCTTGTCCCACAACAGTCAATTCAAATGTGCGGTCACTCACGATACCATCATAACTTGTCGCACGTAGGACAAATCTAGATGTTACATTTTGACCAACGTTTGTAGGAACACCTGCAATAAAGATTTCACAACTTGGACGCCCTTCCATCAGACCTTCTCGTGTAATACGTAGACCAGTTGGCATTGTTCCTGATTGTAAGTTAAATCTTGGTTGCAATTCGTCGCTAGGGGCTTCAGGGTCTTCTACAATAACCTGAAAGTCATAAAACTCAGCTTCCTGAATTTTTCCTAAATCACCTGCTGGTGTTACCCATACTGGAATTCCCATTTATATCCCCTTTAGGGTATTTATCAGTTTTACTTAGAAAGCGGACAGCGTAGAACGAACCCAAATCACGGTCGAACCATCATATACACCCGTGCAATAATAGAAGAAACTATTGTCTACTGCAACGTCGCCTGTTGTGTCGCCGGGACTTCCCACTGATGATGCTGGGGTGTATGTGGTTGAAATATTATATCTGTCTGCGCCGATATTAAGTGAGGATAATGTTCCCACGGATGTGATTGTTGGTTGAGCGGCAGTTGTTACTGTTGCCGCTGTTGTTGCCGTATCCGCATTACCAGTTAGGGCACCAGTCACATTACCAACCAAACTACCGCTGGCAATAGTCACATTGCCCGTTCCGTTTGGATCAAGAATAATAGCTCCATTTGAATCTTCTGAAGAAATAGTATTACCTATAAAGTTGAGGTTACTAAGCGTTGTGCCGCCTAACTCGGTATAGATTTCCGAAAAGTTGTCGTTTACTTTATCAAACGCAACACGAAGATCATCGCCCGTTCCGTCATTTGCTGCTGCGCCGATACCAATAGTTTGTTTAGCCATGTGAGACTCCTGTTTCTAGTATTTATCTTTTTCCGTGATAAATATAATATGCGTATATTAATCATAATGGCAATTTTATTGCTACCATTCCAGTCATTTGCACATAGCAACGAGGAATTTTTGGATACGGTTGAAAATGTAAGAAGTTCAATCGTCTTGGTTGAATCCAAGAGAGAAGGCGTAATACCCGGTTCAGCGTTGGACAAATACCTAAATAAAAACAAACCAAACCGAGAACCGGTCAGTGTAGGCACAGGATTCGTCATTGACGGGCAATATATCATCACAAATAACCACGTGATTGATAAAGCTAAAGTCATTACAATAAGTTTTGAAAATTCCACAAAACGACATATAGCAAAATTGATTGGCACTGATGCACTATCTGATATTGCAGTATTGCGTGTTGAAAAGGGTATGCCAAAAACCATACCAATGAAATGGGGCGATAGTGATAAACTACGTGCTGGACAAGAAGTATGGGCGATGGGTCATCCACGTGGATTAATGTATACAGTGTCAAAAGGCGTAGTTAGTCATATTCATCGTCGTATATCAAGCGGTTGGCAGACAGTAGTTCAAAGCGACGTGTCTATTAACCAAGGAAATAGCGGTGGACCATTAATGGATATGGCAGGTAATGTTATCGCTATCAATACATTAATCCTATCGAAAGACGGCGGTAGCGACGGGTTGAGCATGAGTGTGGATAGCAAGTTGGCGCTGTATGTCATTAAGAAGTTGATTGAGAATGGACGTATCGATAGACCAAGGATAGGCACAGGACTTGACTATAATCCTGCGCTGGGTAGGGTGTTTGTCAATATGGTTGAACCTAGTTCAGCTGCTGAAACGGCTGGCGTTAAAATAGGCGATGTTATTATTGAAGCCGATGGTGCAAATATCGAAAGCGTAGATGACTTGTTCGACGTATTGCAATACAAGTTACCATACGAAGATTTCAAGCTAATGATTATGCGAGATGAAGTTGTAATGCATATCGATATGCAGCTAGGATTAATGGAACCAGCGTCAGATACTAAATGACGTTGCACATCCACAAGATGATGTTGCGATAGGATTTGAAAACGCAAAGCGTGAACCCATCACATCAATCTTATAGTCAATCTCTGTACCAGCGACAGCGAATACGCTAGCCTTATCAAGAACGATTTTAACACCATCGAAGTCGATTACTTCATCACCTTCATTGGCATCGTCTAACTTAGTTTCTTTTAAAAGATAGTTAAAACCAGCACATCCACCACCAGATGCACCGAAAATGAATGCTTCAAATCCATTGTCTTCCATCATTGTCGTAAACTGCTTTTTAGCATTTTCGGTTATTGTAATCATTTGTAAATACTTCCTTTTTGTCCCGGTTCATTACTGTTAGTACATGCACGTGCATGATGCGTGTGATGCGGGCACCGTTTATTGCCGCAGATTTCACATGCATACAGAAAGTTGGGCGACATCATCATACCTGCACTTGGACGGGCGCAACTAACACACCCGCAGTTTTCTGGTGCAAACGGTGCTTTTAAATCGTCCCAAAACTGTTCTTTATCTTTGTCTTTGTCCATCATTTATGCCTATAAGTTACTCGACCTTTTGAAACGTCATATGGTGACACTTCGATTTTAACCTTATCGCCCAATACCAACTTGATTTTGAACTTGCGCATCTTTCCGCTAAGATATGCCAGAACTATGTGTTCCGAATTATCCACTTTGATTTTAAACATACTTTGTGGTAAAACGTCAATGATTTCACCCTCTAATTCTAGCAATTCTTCTTTAGCCAATGTTAAGTTTTATCCTTTAATTCTTGATAACGATGTGCCAAAAACTGTTTGACAATCTCTAAGTTTTTGTCGGCATCTGCTGCCCACGGTGTGTTAACGCTTGTTGCTGATACACGATGTAAAATACGCTCACAGCCTGTCATTTCGATATATTCTAAACTATCCATTTTTCATCTCCGCACAAAAAAAGAGGTCAACAGCATCTTTGAATGGGCTGTTGTACCTCGCAAATAGTAGTATTCTAGTCGATCATATTGTATTTATCTTGCCTCGATTTTTTCTTTATTTTCACGGATTCCATTTGGTAACTGCAAGCGGCAGTCAAAATAACTGACGGATATATCACGTTTCGCATTCATTTTCTGCATCATACGGTCACAATGCCCATATACAGAAAACTTACCAAGTGGTTTCAAGTCTACGACAGGATTACCGGTTAAAACAGATATTAGCACAAGTGACCAAATCATTTATTAGCTTCTGCTGCCTGACCGTTCATTTCAATAATACGGGCGGCTTCTTCACGCTTGGGGTTTTGGTTGACCAAAATAGAGTTGATTTCGGACATAAATGCTGCCATTTCGCTGGCGCTAATGTTGTCGCTGGTGTCCATATAAATCTGCATTTTCTCTTCCTTTTCATTATGATGTAACTATACCCACAAATCAGTAGATTGTCAACCCATAAATATGTATTATATCAAATACTCGTAATAATAGTCAATATGTTTATATAATCTTTTATATTGAAATCACCACCTGTGCGCATGGTATAATAGTTTATAAATTCAATCACACAGAAAGAGACATTTTAATGACTAAACAATTAATAACAAAGAATTTTCTACCGCAATCCTTAATTTACAATGTGTTGGATAAAAAAGGTCCATGCGATCATCCATATTTTAATCAAGATGATTATAACAGTTGTATAACAGAACACTATGGGGTATCTCATAGTAGATTCGAAAAAACGTATCATGTACCGTGTGTTTATATCGGTGGTTCTGGACACCTAATATATGGATTATCTGAATCGAGTGGCGGTTTCCCAATTATAGATATACAAAATCCAATTAAATTCTCGTTCGAAGGAACCGCAAGTAAAGTTGGACAATCCAATGATATGGGTGCGATATATAGAGGAAGAAATCAATCAGGATCGTCTTGGGGCTTTGGCGCATTATTACACACACAAGACAGTCGAATGCTAGAAAAACTTGTGTCTATAGCAGCGAAAAATTATCACATCGGAAAAGACCTTGTTTCTGATAACCAACAAGAACTATATGCATTCACTGGCGCTCGGGCACCAATAGATTTTTTGGCGGTCGTGTTAGCAGACCCCGATGTGGCTAATTTAGTTACAGATGTTACGAAGTTCTATAAAAAATAAGATTTAGCCATTTCAAAGGCTGTCTCTGGGTCATATCCATATTCAATAAATACAGAGATAATTAAATCTTCCATATCGCCGCCATCTTGTAGAAACTTTTCTACTTCTTTAAGATCAAGATCGATATCTTCTAACATTTACGAGGTTCCTATGTGCCTAATTGTTAAATGAAGTGTAATCTATTAAATCAATGATGTCAATCATTGTTAAATGAAGTGTAATCTATTAAATCAATAATGTCAATCATTTTTGGAAAGGATAAATAAATGACAAAAGTATTAAGCACTTACAATAAGGACTTCCGTGGCGGTATTCAAGCGGGAACTACAGCATACGACACGGATTCTAAAAGACTGGACGAAATGTTAAAGAATACAAAGTCCATGACCATTGAAGGATATACATGCAAATCTTCAATCACTGGCAATGGCATCTTTGGCAAAGATGGATGCGTTGGTATGTCACCCGATGGCGGGATGTGGTTCGATAAGGATGACCAACTAGTATTGGTTGCCGAAGCAAAGAAACAAGGTCCAGTAGGAAATGCATGTGAGCGTTGGTTTAAAAATCGGGCGGTTGCACAGCATATAAATCCAGACGTTATGTATGTTACTTTTTGTAGCGGCACAGGTACTCTACCAAAGTCAACCATGTATCGCACATTCAACGTAGCGTTGGCTATTGACGAAGCTGTGTTTAAAGACACCCGTGTGTGGAATGAACTGTATACAAAAGGCAGTTCTTTCTTCGGTCACGAAGAAGGGTTCACACAAGAATACGTTAATAGTATTATCGAAAAGGCATTAAAACAGTGAAACCATTATACATATGGGCTGGCGGCAAGAACAAAATGCTCAAGCATTACCAGCCATTCTTTCCGAATGGTGTAAAAACATACTCCGAACCCTTCTTTGGTGGCGGAGCTATGTTTTTACACGTCATTAAACGCTATGATCCAAAAACTTGTTATATCAATGACATTAACCAATCATTGATAAACATTTACATTGCGATTAAGAATAACTACAGCGAGTTTACGAATACCATTAACGCATACGAAGCGAAATACCTTCCGTTATCCAAAGAAGATCGTAAAAAATACTACTATGATATTCGACAGGAACACGCATATGATTATCAGAAGTGGTCAATGCCAGAAGAAGCGGCAACTTTGTATTTTCTTATGAAGACCGGGTTTAATGGTATATGGCAAATTAACAAAAACACCAATAATCGCTATGGCACACCGAGTGGGTTACTAACCCAAACAACTGCGGTATATGATAGAGAAGTTATGGAATGTTGGCACACACTATTATCTAATAAGAATATCGTGATCACGTGTGGGGATTGGTCTAATGTTCCAATATCTGATTTTACATTCTATGATCCACCATATCGTAATTCGTTCGCCGATTATAATGCGGCATTCGCCGATAGTGAAACCGAAAAACTCATTGGCGTTGTAGAGAATAATTATAACGTATGGTTGTGTAATCGGGATTCTGGCGACGGGTTCTTTGATAATAGGGCAGCTAGAGTTCATAGGTTCCCAGTCACATATACTGCCGGTCGTCGCAAGGTGGTCGAAGGCGGTCACGAAGCAAAGAAAGCTACTGAGATTCTTATGTACAACTCAAAAGATGACAGGTTTTCATCATTGTTTGAATAATAGCTTGACATATATACTAGGTATGGTAATATACTAACTTAAACACAAAGGAGTTATTATGTATCACACAGAAGCAGAACTTGAGCCATATGCCATTGAAGCAATCAAAGCTAACAATGGGTACATCACTACTGACCGTTTGAAAGAATATATCAAATCGAAAGTTGATCTTCTTCCCGGCGATAATGAAACTATCGCTTCTCGTTCCAAAGCTACTAACGAGACAGAACTAAAATCAGAAGCAGAAGCAATGATGATTTAATATAGTTTAAAGGATTAGATTAACGAAAACCCAGCTTTTATGCTGGGTTTTTTTGTTGGATTAACTGATCTTTACTCAACGTAAAGTCACTGTCTTCCCAACGCTTACGCATTGCTGCCAACGCCGCACCCATTTCTTTGCCGGATGTCATACCAGTTGCCAACAGGTCTTTTCCAGTGACGGGAAATTCTGGTGCTTTCCAACGCTTCAATGAATTCGCCAATTTACTTTTGCCTTGGTAGTGCAATACTGCACGAATCTTGCTTGGTTGTGCCTTTGGTTTAGACATCAAACGCTTTGCATTTTCTACTGTGATATTGATGTCACGGTTAGCAACAATGAATTCAATCATATCATTTTCGTTATTGCTAAACTTCCAACGCTTTCGTAGTGTCTTCAATTGATTCATATCGTCAACCAACGATGCTGCCAGTAGGTTGTAATTGTTAGTGATTTGCTTTACACGAGTAAATTCATTCAAGTTATTCATCGGCAATCCGATAGCATCTGCCACACCAGTATTATCCATCATCTTCAAGATTTCTTCGGCGTGATTACCTGACAGGATTTTAGTCAATTCCATCCATACACGCTCACCGGAGATACCAGTCAATCCTTCTGCCTTTTCGGCGACTTTGGACAATGTTTCTTTATCCCATTGCGGGGTAGGCATACGGCCTTGAAAACGGAAGAAGCGCAGGATACGCAGGAAGTCTTCTTCCATACGCTGACCAGCATCGCCAACAAACTTAGCCTTACCAGCCTTCAAGTCTTCAACACCACCGAAGTAGTCAAACAGGTTACCATCCAAGTCCATTGACATAGCGTTGAACGTCAAGTCACGGCGTTCAGCATCAACTTTCCAATCTGTGGTAAACTCTACATCAGCGTGGCGACCATCAGTTTCTGAATCGATACGCAAGGTTGTGATTTCAATAGGCTCACCGTCCAATACAACGGTCAACGTGCCGTGTTCTAAGCCTGTAGGCACCCACGAGATACCCGCACGGTCAAACACTTCAATCATTTGATCAGGGGTGGCGTCTGTCGCCATATCAATGTCTTTGGGGTCTTTACCTAATACCAAGTCACGGACTGCACCGCCGACAATACGGATTTCAAAACCGCCTTTACGCATAACATCGTCAAGATGCGTTACTGCTGGTGTCAATAGATGCTGAAACTTTGACTGGCTCATTTTCGCCTCGGTGAATTCGTTTGCTCTCATAATGTGTTTGCTCTCATAATGTGATACTACCATACTGATCTTAACTGTCAAGGTATTTATATAAGTTTCGGGCAAACCATTATCAATAGCGAGTGATAGTTGGTCAAGTAAACGTTCGCATTCCTGTACAGGTTTCATAAGAATATTTATAAAAACGGCGGTTAAAGTTTTTCTATAGACTTACGTAGATTCTCACCATCATCGGTGGTGCCACTCCACACAACATTGTCGGATGTGCTGCCATTAAGTGCCTTGACCATTTGTGATCCAATGCTCTTGCGACGGAACTCTGGCAATACCTCAATCATTTGAATCTGGGTTTCGCCCTGATAACTTACCCATTCGATGTAACCATAGATGCCCGGTCCTTCGACTTGTTTTGCATCGAAGCCTCGTTGGTATTTTGTCGGGTCATATGCCCACAACACACCGTTTGTCTGTCCAGAGTGTGAATCTGTGACGCCACTATAGAACTTCAAGGATGGAATCTCTTTTTGGTCAAACTCGAATATACGCATTACATCACAAATATGCGGCCAATAGATTGGCTAAACATATTTTCTACATAATATTCAAGGTCACGTGATAATGTTTGAATCATTTGATTTGACATATCTTCATCATTGCGAAGATAAATCCCATCTGCGTCATTACCCCAAGCCTTCGTTAAAATGATTTTCTGCGGAATCGGATTAAATGTTATTTTTCCAGTGATAATGTATTGTGCAATGACTTCATTCAAAAACTCGAAATCAGCACGAAGTTTTTTATTTCTTGCCGAACGAAAGGTGCCAATCTCTTCAAAAAACTTTTTACGTATCTTTTCATATCTTACCGTCGATGTTCTGTCATTTCCATATTTATCAGTAGATGGCGGCGTATACCCATAACTTGTCTTTAAAATATCGGCAACGGTATCGTTAATGGAACGCTCGGCTTCACTATATTCATTGATGTCCCTACCACCTTGCCATTTGCCACGTGCCATTGCGTGTGCAAGACGATGTGCCATAATCCAAGGCGTCATAGGAACCTTCTCGGCACCCTTGTTGTTTGTGTATAAAATAGTAATACCGTCTTCGTGTTGTGGAATGTGTGGGGCAATGGCTGGCATTTGTGTCTCAAGCCATTCACGAGTTACTACGCCGACCTCTGTGTGATCCCTTGCTTCTTTGCTATTAACCACATAAACATATACATCTTCGCCAATCTTTTCCCACTTTTTCTTTAACTGCTGAACTGCTTTTGGATTCGTTGTAAGAACACGATCACGTTTATCAGTGAAACTTGATGACCGCTTTGCAAATGCTTCTGGGTCTTTACTGATAGCCGTTGGGTCACCCCGCTGACTGGATGGTTCATCGCTTATTGTCTGATAGTCACTAATAGGTGCTTCGCCGACAGCTATTTCTGATATGCGCATTCTAAATCCTCACTGATATGTTATTTATACAAAAAGGACGGCACCCGTAGGAACCGCCCTTTTCTAATATATCAATGTTCGTTATTGTGCTACTTGTTTTTCAAGCTCTTTATACAAAGAAGCTTTACGCTTATCACGTTCAGCAAGCTGTTGCTGTTGAATAACACGTTTCAATACTTTATTGATTTCTTCGTCACCGTATTCCAATAGGATATATGTTTGATACACCCCACCCGATTTAGCTACGATTTCTTTGTTGGCAATACGATAACCGTATACCGCAGTGTTACGAACAACGTTTTTGGTCGCCCGTTCCATTTCTTCAAAGACCGTTGGATCATCGCTGGACCCAATCTCGGTGGCAAACTCACGAATAACTTCGCTCAACTCACCAGCCATGCGGTCTGCAAGCTGACGTTTTGCCGATAGGGTTGCTTTGGTAAGGGACATATCCAGACTTTTGGATGCACCCGAACCCACTGTATATACAGCGATATTGCTCTGTGGTGGATCAATAAACCAGTCTGGAATATTGTCTACCTGTTCTTGAATGGCTTCTTGTTTCGCTTCTTGTGCGTCAAGATAGGCTTGATAACGGGCTTCTGGCGAACCGGGGTCTGCCGCACATCCAGCCAAGAACATTACACCGGCAACTGCCGATAGAAGTTTAGTATTCATAGTGATATCCTCTTTATTGTTAAAGTTTAACTGTAATCATTATACACACATTGGTATCGTTATGTCAAGTCTTTTATTCACTTAGTTCATAAATAAATTTTAACTTGTCATATGCATTTTTGTATTTCGGATCGTCTTTTAGATAAAAATACAGTTTCAATAACATATCAAGTTCAGCAGGATCACAAGTTTCTGATGGTAATACACCGCATTCGCCAGTATATCGATTCTTCTCAATACATACCCGTCGCCCTTCCCAAGCATCATCACCAAAGCCATGCCGTATAGAAATAATAACGTCAGAATGCATCATTGTATCTATAACTGATTTACCTTTGCCAGTGCCGCCAGAAATGACGTTCATTGCACCTGATTTGATTCCGTTCATTCACTTAACTCATACATGAACTTTAACTTATCATATGCATCTTTGTATTTTGGATCATTCTTTAATCCGATAAACATCTTCCAAAGCATTTTCAACTCGTCGGGTGGATATGCAACTGGATCAAGATTACCTGTCCTGCCTTGTCTATTCTTGTCAACGGATACCCTAGATACCCCGTCTTCTTCATAAATGGATACAATGAATTTAGCACGATATGCTGATGATAGTGACATTTTAGTAACGATCCATTTCAACCCAACGGTTTGGGCGTAGTTGACACATAATGACAGTCCATTGATATAGGTCACGACCTTCTACTACGGTTTCAAAATAGCGGTCGCACGTTTTTCCTTGGTATACAAATCTATTGCCACTGATTTTAGATAAGCCTTCTAAACCAGTTAAATCCTTTTCTTTATTTGAATCATCACAAACAAGTTCAGCCTTGCTACGGATTTGTTGTGGATATAACTCTTCAAGCATTAACTTTTTACCAGTTTCATATGCCACTGCACACGCTTTGCCTTCATCTTTATGGAATACATAAGACCCAAGACCCTGATGCCAGTTGCCATCGACTTGTGCCTCGAATGAAACCATACACTTCTGCTTGTTTTCACGCCACGGAACAACGTTCTTTGTAATGTTACGAACGCTTTCAATAGTGCCTAGTTGCTTTGCATTAGTGGTTTCTTTTAAGACGCACTCGGCAGCTACAGGTGTAGCAAACAAGACACTTGCAAGAATACTATACTTTAAGATTTTCGCCATTGGGAATATCATCCGTAAAATTGGTCCAAATTTGTGACTTCAACTCGCCTCTTTGATGTCATAGTTCAGTCTCTTTAAATAACTGATTGGTTAGGCGTCCGCTTTCACGTTCAACAAAATGTTCAAACTTAGCGATAGCAATAGTCGCCGCAATCTTTAACTGATCGTCGGTTGCTTGAAACGTATCATCATCCATGCCCAAATCATCGGCAGGAATAGCGAATGAAACCGTGCTGTCGCCTACTGGAAATTGAAAAGTGAATTCAAACTTCGGCATAGGGTGATACGCATAATTAATTAGCGGTAATAGTTCACTAAGGTAGTCTACATTTTTATCACTCATGGTGTGTTTCCTTTAAAAGTTACGGGCATTGGGTTCTTAAATCCCAAATCAAATTTTTAGCAATCTTATCATATTCACGATCAGCGAGTGCCTTCTGTTGTGTATAGGTGCCGTTGATAGCCCCCATCAATCCACTAAGCATTCCACGTGTATGGTAGGTTGCAGATAAACGATCCCATTCGGTTGACATTTGCGTTTCAAGAAACTTGATTTGCGCTTCTTTATTTGCACAATCAATCTTCATATAACGAAGGTCATAAATATCCATACGATGGGTAGAAGAACATCCCGCAAGGGTTGCTACTACTAGCAATGCTGCTGCGATCTTCATGATAGCAACATAAATACAAGTGGCACGACAATCAGTAAAATGCCGCAAATGTTTTCGATGCGTTCGTCTTTTTTCATTTCTTCCTCGTCAGATTCTGGTTCAGTTACATTATCATCATTATACATTATCGTCGTCTGTTGTCAATCGTTTTCTTTCTAGAATATCCGCAAATATTTTTTTTGGGTCTGTTTTTTCTTCTTTTTCTTTTTGCTTACGCTCTTTATATTTAATAGCCGACACTTCTCGCATACAGGACTTACACCAAGATTGGTAATATCCAGTGGCTTTAATAAAGAAGAATTCGGTGGCTATTTCCTGTTCGATTTCACATCTAGGGCATTTTTTTTGATCCATTAGAACTCTATTTCAATTTCACTAATAGCTGCATAGTTTGCTTTCTTCTTTTTTGATATACTATTAAGTAATGTCCAACTTGATGCTATACCATCTGACCGCAACTTATCACTTTTCTGTGTGAACTGTGAGTTTGATGGATCAAGAAAAGCCAAAATATCTGCTTCAGTATTATCGGGATATGAATCAATCCATTTTTTGCAGTTGAATGCAAACTCACGCTTGGTTTGCGACCACCAACTATGATAAACACTTTCACAAGATTCAGTATACTTACTGCCGACCAAATGATTGTTGGCAGCGTCATCAAACAATGCTTCCTTCATCAATGGTGTAGGACGGATAAACCAACGGTAATCAGATACCAATGCCACAAATGTGCGATGCGTGAACATACGTGTTTTTGTTAATACATAAAGATGTTCTACACCTTTGACATCCAAGGTGACCATAGTAGGTTGCTCGGATAGTGATGCCCACATCGATTCCTTTTTCCACATTGAATCGATTGGCACAAAGCTACTCGAATCGTTATCTGAATCTGAATCTGGTAGTGATACATTAATATTAAATGCCATAATTAATACCCCGGATCATTGCGAAAATCATATTGTAAATCAGAATCTGCGGAAAGCTTTGTAAGTGTTTCCTGTTTAATCTTGTAGCCGTATGCATAATATTTCACAAGGCGTTTCAGAATCGATTTCGGACGGTAGCTCACAATGTCAATGTCGTCTTCGTTCCAATCAGGATTGCCCCACGCCGAATAGCCATCTGAAATAAGTTGGGCTTGTGCGAAATCAAAGTCATTAACTACATCAAGTGGATTTTGAAACCACTGCTTCTTGATAAGTTGGACATCAATATCATCCGCACGGTATGTGACTGCGTTCTCGGAATCAAAGGCTACGCTGAACCCAGCGTCGGTTAGTCGATCCGCAATGATTTTTGATTGCTCTTGACTAGAACAATATACATCAAAATCCGACTTAACTGTTCTGCATTGTAGTAGTTGCCTAATGGCACCGCCCGCTACCCACGGACCTTTTTCAAAGTCTGGTCTAACATAATAGAATACGTGGGCTTGTTGGGGGGATACAGTGATCCCCCCAAGATGTGTTAACTCTTTCATAGTGGTGATGTGCCAGTCAATAAACGGTTCACTGCGGCTTCTGCTTGATAGTCTTCGGTGTTGTCAACATTGTTTCTAACAAACCGAACAGCAGCATCGTGGTCTAGTTGAAGTCCGAAGATAGCCTCGTCGGCAGCGTCGTGTAGTTCTTTTTCAAAAGCATCCATACTATTTCTCCTATAAAGGTTGGTTTAACTCAATGAACTATTATACTACATTAGGAAGGGTTAGTCAACATTATTATGATTGTCTTAGTGTAAGATTTACAGCAAAAAGGTCACGTTGTTTTTTCAATCGAATGATAAAACCTTGTCTGCCGCCATCAAGCATCGGATATTGCCATTTTCTAATACCAATCTTATTCTTCTTACATTTTTCAAGGAGTTCTATAAACTTGTCACCTTGTCTGCCGCCAATCCTCGCATATTGCCAGTTTTTAATACCAATCTTATTCTTCTTACAGTATTCAAGGATTTCTATAAACTCGTCATAATCTGCCGTTATGATGTTAGGCTCCCAGTCATTAACTATCGTTCGCTGATCCACCCCCAACCACCAGCTGGGAACATCACGCTTGTTTTGTTTATCGGGATCATACGAAGATTCCCACGCTTTTGATTTTTTACTCACGGACACATTCCTCTGTTCCATTAACCAAATCATAACAAATCTTTTCAGTGACACATACGCCACCATCACAAATGCTGTAGATGCGCTTGTTGCCTGTTCGTGCTGGTGGTGGCGGTGCCTCACGTACGCTGCGGTCACCATGAATATCAAGTTCAAGGCATTCATAACTGTATGCCGTTTCGCAACGTTTACGGAATTGCCACATCTGAAAGTCCCTACCCTTTTGACCAGTCTTGCCAGCCCACGATTTTGGTTGGTTTTCTTCCCACTGAAGTTGTCGCTCGTAACTTGATAACTCACGCACACAACCCGTTAAAACGATTGCAGCCATTGTAATGGTTACAACAATAGTTTTCATTTCCAATACTCCACTTTTTTATAGTCAGCCGATAGGTCAAAGAACATTCGGGATTTTTCGTCATCTATTACGAAATCAATATCATCGATTTGAACATCAGCACATTCTGTTAGATATGCAACCAGTATTTTTTCAAACCCGTCCATATTAGAAATCGTTACACGACGATTATATACTTCGGCTTTGTCAACCCCAAACATTTCTATGTCTGCGGTCGATGCGTAGCGAAAAATGAACTCCAAATCTTCACGAACGTGCTGTATTCTTTCTTCACGATCCGATGCGACATACTCATAGTAATCCAACCGGAATATATTTGAGTCTGATAAATATCGTAGTTCGCCGTTCATATCTCTACTGTCAAATCCTCGTCAAAGTTAGGATTAAGTTCGCTCCCTTTGTAACCTCTCGGATTACATACCACACGTGTGTCGCCGACCATATAATCAAATGAATCGTGAACGTGACCGTGGCAGAATAATGCCGGTTTCGTGTCCAATATAAGGTCAGACAAATCACTGGCATAACATCCAGACAACTTATCGCCTCGGAATCTTGCGTGAATACTCTTATACGTTGGTGCGTGATGCGTTACAACCACGTCGCCTTCCTTAACGTTATCAGCAAGGAACATCTTTGACACGTTATGTCTGGTGTGAATACCCTGTGGTTTAATAATCGAATACTTCTCGTCACGGATTTGCCTGTAATCATTCATCGACGATTGTGCAGCGTGATACGTAAGTGGATCGCCTTTATTAAAATCAGACCACAATGTGCAGCCGTGGAAATTTACACCATCCAGCATCACTGAACTATCATCAAGGACATGCACATTACTTGGTAGACTTTCGACAGTATGACGTTTCACGCTATCAAAGTTACTCTTATAAAACTCATGATTGCCGTATACATAGACAACGTGCGGAAAATGTTTAGACATTTCCACAATCCATTGCACACGGCTTTTAGTAGTGATATCCCCCGCCAGAACAAGCACATCTGCCCCATTCCAGTTTGGGTTGTAAAGTGCGTCACAAAACTCCATTGGAGTATTGTCAAATTCGAGATGAACGTCACTGAGTAAGCGTATTTTCATTACATCGCTTCTGCGTTAAGGTCGTAGAACTCGGTGTCGCCGTAGTTTGAAATCACTGGAACATTGCGACCGTTGACAGTTGCTTCGGCGATAAGTGCACCGTCTTCATTGGTCACAACATTGCGAACAACTCGGGACAACTCAGCGAAACCTTCGCTGGTGTTCAATGCATTGTCAAAGAACTTTGCGTTCTGTGCGGCGGTGATAAAAACGGTAACTTTCATTTGGGTTCTCCCTATTGATTACTTATACATAATAGCAGAATCGGTATGAATGTCAAGAAGTTTTTTTGTGCCATACACAACTAACTCTTATGTCTCCCTTATCAAGTTTAATGGCAAATATTGTATCTGGATTAAATGCTGTCGTATTGAAAATCAATAGTCCTGCTACACAAGCTATTCCTAGCATATTACACAGTCCTCACTTCTACTGTAATGGATTGGACTTCAACCACTTTCCATTCCTGTTCCCGATCTTTCCAATTTTTAACGCAATCGGCGTTGGATTGGTCGCCGTCACGAACATATAGCTCATACAACTTCTTTCCACTCGCCACATTTTTATCGGCACGATCTTGGTGATATTTTCTAGCCTTTTCAGCACCTTTTTCATTTTCGTATCTTTTTGCTAATTCAATATTTTTTGGATCAGCCGTATTAGCGTTACTTGTAATCAAGTATTTCCCGCTCATTATATCTTTAATTACAAACATTCTAAATCTCCATTTCATTTATTATTATGGAGTATACGCAAAAAAATAGGGACTGTCAAGCCCCTATTTCCTTATATCGTATATGATTATTTAACTTTTCGTTTTCGAACAGTTCCTTCTGGTGCCGGGATAAGACCCTTATCAGAAAGATATCCGTATTCACCCGTTGCCTTTTCACTGATAAACTCACTAACATATTCTTCAATACCAGCTATACTGCCAACGTGCTGTTCTTTCACATAAAAGAACAATGACCTAGACACTGGATAAGAACCATCAGAGATGTTTTCAAATGTTGGCAACACACCATTGATGTGTGAACCTTGAACCTTATCACTGTTATTCTCTAGAAAGCTAAATCCAAAGATACCAACAGCATTCTTATTAGCCGATAGCTTTTGAACAATCAAGTTGTCGTTCTCGCCAGCTTCTACATAAGCACCATCTTCACGTAGACCATGTGCTACTGCTTTGAACTTTTTCTTATCTGTCTTGCGAAGTTCTTTCAATGAAGGGAATGTCTTTGCGCCTTTTTCCATAACCAATTCAAGGAACGCATCTCGTGTACCTGACGTTGGTGGCGGTCCTAATATTTCAATCTTAATTTCTGGTAAGTTAATACCAATGTCATTCCATGTTTCATTTGGATTAGCGATTAACTCGCCATTTGCATCAGGAATAAACTTAGCTAAAGCCAAGAATAAATCACGAACGGTTAAGTCAAGATGTGTTGCTCCCTTTGCGTTAGCGATAGCAATACCATCAAAGCCAACTAAAACCTCGGTTACATCAGTCACGCCGTTCTTTGCGCATAGTTTGATTTCAGAAGGTTTGATTTGTCTTGATGCGTTCGTAATGTCTGGGAATTGTGTTCCAACACCACTGCAAAATAGTTTCAAGCCGCCGCCTGATCCCGTAGATTCGACGACTGGTGTTTTGAAGGAGGTTGTATTGCCGAATGATTCAGCAACGGTAGTTGAAAATGGGTAAACGGTAGAACTGCCTACGATGCGAATTTGGTCACGTGCTTCAGCAGTTGTTGCCACAAGCAAAAATGCCGTTGCGGCGACGGCTAGTAGATTTAGTTTCATTTGTTGATTTCCTTTAAATGATTATTCCTTATTATATCACAAATATTTATATACTTGCAATTTAAGGTTTTGTTACACATTTGTTAAGGTTTTATTATGTCGATACCCCATCCCATTTCCAAAACGGGAAAGAGTTATTCGAGGCGGGTCTACCTAAAGAACACCCCTCATCTTCGGTGCGAGTAGGATGAAAGCAGGGTCCATCTGGTTCAGAATACATATGATCTTTGTTATAGGTAGGATCGCCGTCATATATGCAGGTACTACAGTTCTTATTTTGTGGCATATGCAATGCTTCCCAAAACTTTTCTTTCTTAGTCTTGTTTTTCAATGGTAAAATCCTCCATAACTGGATTGACAATGTGTTTAACAATCTCGTTAATATCATCATCTGTTTCAATGTAAAATACCTTACCGATGCGGGTGCTTTTTAGCATATCGAATCCCATACCGTGTAGGGCATTGGTTACAGCCACGCCAGCATTGTCACGAATACCGTCACGTAATGTTGTCGTTATTTTATATCTCATCAAATTCCCCTTTTAATGTTGCCCAAAAGAACTTGTCACCTTCTATTTTTTTCATGTTCATTCCCTTATTCCATCCCATTCCCACATACATGGTTCGCATGTTGTAGTTATGCGTTGACCCATCTGTTTTTTACAATAAATCTGTGCGTTTGCATAAATCCTGCCAAAACTTTTCTTTATCGTCCATAACAATGTTCGCCATTCCACTCCCAATACTCGTCACGCCCCCCACTACATATTGTCATGCCCACTGGATTCATACAATCGCTTAGTAAACCCGATGAAGCGAAATGAATACAGTTGCGGCAACCTCGTCTATTCAACGGCGGCTTTGATAAATCCTGCCAAAACTTTTCCCTGTCGTTCATTTCCCGTGGTATTGCCACATTACTGCATTGCATCTGGCATGAACCGCACCTTCGGTCATACCAGTATCATGATCATGCTGTAAGTGAACAGGATGCTTAAAGAAGTTCGGCGGGAATAACCGACGATTAACATCTGTATCCATAATCTCAGTGGTAGGATTATCGGTAAGTGCGTTCTCACACCACCAACATTTTCCGTCTTGAATGCGAATGTATTCTTCACGGACTTCACGACGCTCGCGTGCACCGATTCTCGTATAGTTTATAGGTAGTTTCATTTAGTATTCTCCATAAAAAAAGCCCATACCAGTTTATATACTAGTATAGGGCTTTTGATGTGGTGTTGTCAAGACTTATTTGCTTTGTGCAGATACCTTCTTGAATGCAATAAGACCTTCTTTTGCAGCTTTGCGCTGTGCTTCAAGACCTTGTTCAATCGCACTGAAATAGTTGCTCTGCATCTTTTCCATTGCTGTTACGAAACCTTCGGGTGTGAAAGCTTTTTGCATATCTTCTAATTTAAACATTCTTAATTCTCTCCTGTTTGAGTTGTTCTAGTCGTTCTCTTGTAATACCCGCACGTGACAATGCTGTACGTGTACGGGCTTGAATGAATTCCTCACTAATGAAGTATCCACCAATTCTTTTAAATATATTCATAGTCTCTTGCCTCTTTTCCAAGCATTCTCACGATGCTCAAGATCATAAATGTCCTTGGCTCCTTTAAAGCGTTAGAGTAAGTCAAGATATAACTCGTATCTGTCATTTCTTTGCGCTTAAATAGCGAAATGATTCCATTAAATAAATTCATAGTTATATCCCCTACCAGAAAAAACGCATACCATACAGATATGCCGGTGATGGCTTCTGGTGGTGCTTGTATTCTTCACGAAATTCTGTGCGAAGATACGTATCGTAATCCCGCTGTTGCGGATGCTTCTTCTTTAAACCAAACATTTTGTCTCTCCTACGTGTTGTTAAAGTGTTAATGTGTTTTCATTGTTCTTATTATAACATTATTTAGTAGGTAAGTCTATCAAATCACCATGTTGATGTTGCTATGCAGCATTGCGGCGGGAACATAGCTAAATAAAGATGTAAGTCACGATACTGAAATATCCACTTACTCTAACGCTTTAAAGGAGCATCAGCAATGTCAAATATTTATACTATATATAAAATCACCAATCAAATCAACAACAAATCTTATATAGGATTTACATCATATTCACCGCAGCATAGATGGTCATCACACAAAGTAGCCGCAAATCGTGGGGGGAAATCACTGTTCCAAGCAGCTATTGTGAAGCATGGTCCTGAAAACTTCATTGTTGAAACCATCTACCAAAGCCTCGACGAAGATCATACTTTGAACACAATGGAACCTCACTTCATCAATGAATACAATACATTCCATGGTGATGGATATAACAGCACGGCGGGTGGCGGAAGTAAACGAAAGGGGAAAAAAGCTGACCCTGAATTTGTAAAATTACAGCAGCAACTAGGAAAACTAATATTTGCACATATGATACATAATGGTGCTATGCCTCATCCTGATGCGGAGTTATTAAACTTTTTACGAACCTACATATATATAGGCAAGTAGAACAAAACGGTAGTAACCATAATTTATGAGCGTAACCGGATTGCTACATCTTATTGTATCACTTTTCCTCACAGGGGTCAAAACTTTTATAAATACGGTATGATAAAATCGTTTTTCTGCTCACCGCAATGGCGTCTATGGGCTTGGGGTGGTTTATTACTACTCTTCGTCTCATTATCTTTCCAAGTGTATCTTACAGTTCAAATAAATGAATGGTATGGTTCATTCTATAATATTTTACAAAAGGCAACTGAGCATGATATTCAAGAGTTTTGGGATAGCCTGATGACATTCTTTTATCTTGCGATGCCATATGTCGCTGTCGTTACGGTGACAAACTGGTTCACCAGAATGTATGCTATGCGATGGCGTGAGGCAATAACATTCAGTTACATCCCACGATGGCGGCTGGTTATGAGGGAGATAGAAGGTGCCAGTCAGCGTATTCAAGAAGATACGTATCGCTTCGCCCGGATCGTTGAAACGCTCGGGCTACAAGTTGTTCGGGCATTTATGATGGTCATTGCTTTTATTCCAATCCTTTGGACACTTTCCGGAGGGGTGAGTATTGAGCCATTTGCCAGTATTCCCGGTAGTCTTGTATGGCTTGCCATTGCTGTTAGTTTTGGTGGCATTATTGTTTCATGGTTTGTTGGATGGTTCCTTCCCGGTCTTGAATACAATAACCAAAGGGTAGAAGCACGGTTCCGTAAAGAGTTGGTGTATGCAGAGGATGACAAACTACGATACGGCTACGAAGAAACATTGATTGATCTATTCAGTGGCATTAAGGTAAACTATCAAAGACTATTTAATCATTATGGTTACTTTGATCTATGGACAAATATACTAGGGCAGTTTATGGTCATTGCACCTTACCTCGTTATGGGGCCTAGCCTGTTCACCGGTGCCATCTTATTGGGAACGCTGGTTCAAGTGTCCAATGCATTTCAGAAGGTGTATCAGGCGTTTAGTTTGCCCATAGAAAACTGGACACAGATAACAGAACTACGAAGTATATGGAAACGACTAAAAGAGTTTGAAGAAAACATTTCTTAACGATTATTCATTATAGGTTTTGCCATCCCATTCCCATTGGTTATAAGAGGTGGTAGAGGGATGCTTGTAGGATGTGCATCTGGACAGTAGGCTTGTCCCGGCAATGTCGGGATGGGAGCATCCAATCCCACTCTCATATTTACATGTATTGCATCCATATTCATTAAATACAGGCTCAGTCAATGTATTCCAGAACTCTTCTTTTTCTTTATTCATACTCATAATCGTGATAGGTTTCACCATCCCACGCCCATAGATTATTGTTAGTCATGGATGGATGAATCCATGAATTGCAAACATCATACCGTATATTATCGGGGTGCCGACACTCCCCCTTCTTCGTGACATTTTCTTTATATTTGCAGGTTCCACATCCATAAGCCTTAAATACAGGATCGGTCAATGTATTCCAGAACTCTTCTTTTTCGCTATTCATATTAATACTCATCATCAGGCATAGTTTTACCATCCCATTCCCATGCATTGTCTTTATGCATTAGATCGTTCGGGGGCGTGGTTTGGCACACCATACAGGGTTTGTAATCGTACGTCTGGTCATGGTCCGCCCCCCATCCTTTAGGATTACCATGCTCGGCGTATTTACAAGAGGCGCAAGTGTGCCTGTGAAATATAGGTTGACTCAATGCTTGCCAGAATTCTTCTTTATTCATTCGTTTGGCTTTTACAGTGGGTTCTGAGAGGGCCTTGAAAAATTGTTGTTTGTTCATTAGCCGATCAGTGCGGAAATGAAGTTGAAGACGACATAGGATATAAACACCATGCCAGTGACTACCATTAGCGGCGCGAGGGTCATCGCCATCGCCATAATCTTATCAATATTGCTGCCATTTTCCCCATTCATCAAAACACGAATCATGCTGGTCACAATCATTAACAATAATGCTAGAGTTATAGGGGTGGTAATCATTTGTATCTCCTTATCTTTACAGAGTATACGTAGAAATCTATCGGTTGTCAACCCATTTTAATGAGAAGTACATAATATCTTTAGGGCTTTTGAAATCAATAACCCATTCGGGTAGGCATCCTACTGTGTGGGTTTTTACGAAATCTGCTTCTTGTTGTTTGAGATAAACTTCGATATCGGATTCGGTTTTAATCATTTCGGGGGTAAGATTGGTGTGGTCAACGTATGAACGACCATAATAATAGTGGGTTCCGGCATCTAGCCAGCACTTGAACTTTTGTGCGTGATTTTTGACTTGACTTATGCGTACCTTCATCAATATATATTTATCCTATTAAAACTCCGCCGTAACAATATGTTGAAATGTTTTACTATATACACCCTTATATAAGGGTTCTTTATGGACATTATATTTTTTTACACCGTTGTCAAATAAGAACTTGGCAAGCTGTTTGAAATACATCGTTCGTCTATTATATGGTCCATGCATTGTGGTTACATGATTTTCGTCAGTAATGTAAGTGTAATGTGTCCACGCCTGTCGATCATTATTATCCCATTTGCGATGATGCAATACCACTCGTTCGTCATTACCAGTTTTGATATAAAATGGTTCTTCAAAAATCCTATTAGTGGTATTTTTATAATCCATCACTGTGGTCACAAAATATTTTTTAGTGTAGCTGGCAAATAGTTTAACCTTGGCTTGTTGTTTATCGTTACTATCGCAATACGTGGTGGCTTGATCCATAGCCAATACCAAATCGTATTTCTGGGTAGGTTCTGTAATATACACAATATTTTTATGTAGAAATAATCGGTCATCAATTATATATACCTTATACCCAAGGTCAGCAAGACCATAGGCAACAAGGCTATTGCCAACACTCAGCACGGTAGTAAAATCCTGTTTGATAACGGACAATACCATATGCGTTTTGATAGCAGCAAGTTCACTTAACTTTGCAACATCAGTAATAGATGTAAAGTCTACAGCAATTGCCGTAAATTCGGTAGTGTTCATTATTATTATTATTCCTTATACCGCTACTGTATTTAGCTACGATGTAAGTCAAGTGTGCAACAATGAATCCCTCCACCAAGTGTTCGTGCCATATCCATTGGCGTGTCAATAACCTCAATGCCGTGCGCTTCAAGTCGTTTTTTAATGTATGGTTGTCCTGATTCCATCAACACCAAACCCGGCTCAATAACCAATAAGTTCAATGCAATCCACTTAGACGCATACGGGTAGTCTTTGAAATATTGTGCCACAACTTCTTCTTCGGTAATGTAAATCTTTTCCCAATCCTTAAAGACCTTCGGGCAGTTGCTTTCATTTACACGATTGGCATTAAGCATAACCAATCCTTCTTTAAGCGGACAAATAGTGCTATCGATATGAGCATAACTATATAGGTTATCAAGAATATGAACGGTCTTATCAGGTAGCATTTGCTGTAACCATTCGCCGCCACGATAGTTACCTGTCTCACTTACAAGGTATAGTAGATCATCATTCACCCTGCATACGTTTGCTGCGTCGAAGATAGGATAGTCTTCGGTAAGTATCATCTTGTTATTGTCGTGGTCAAGTTTGAAATCATCATCGAATAATGCTGGTTTAGGTGCACTGAACCATACTGCCCCATCCTTTATTGCATCTCGTTTAATGTGTTCGTATCCTTGGAACTCATACCAACGGCTTCTATACGCCATTGGTGTTTCAATGACACGGTTGCCGACTACTAGTAGAACGTCACGTGGACAATAGCCATACATACCGTCGGTTTCCCAATAGTAGTTGTTATGTGTTTCACGGTAGTCAAGTTTCGCTGGGACTCGTGTTTTGATTCCATATTGCTCAAGACGAAGAACGATATCCATAAGGTTCTCGGTCGCCTTAGTTTTAACTTTCTTATCAAAGTTTCCTTGTGGCAACGATGTTTCTTTCCATTTAGTAGTGATGGATTGCATACTGAATAAAGGGTCTTCGGTAGGGAAACGGGCAAAGTTGGATACACCAACCACCACATCATGTAACTTATCCCATTCGTTATTGCTATTTACTATCATCTTCAATCTCGGTTACCAACAATCGCATCAGTTCTTCTTCTATATCTTTGCCCCACGCACTAATACTTCCATCCGAATATTCTACCTCTACGTGATGTCCATCATCGTAATATGATACTATATATGGTTTTGGTTCTGGTGGGTCGGCGCAGAGTTCTTCCCAAAACAGTTCTTTATCTTTATTCATCTTTTCCATTCCATTCCCAATTATCTTTATATAATGCTCGGGTGGCTCCACTGATTGGGTGTGAAATGCTAGCACAATCAGGGTCTAGCATACGACCATTTTCAGATTTGGTGTCACACACAACAGAGTAATTTCCCATACCCATATTCGCAAAATGATCAAGATGTTTACAGTTACGGCAGTTATGGTGTGTTGGTTCACGCAATGCTTTCCAAAACTTTTCTTTATTCATTTTAAGTCGCTTTGGTCCATCCTGTCACCTGTAATGTATATCGGGGTTCAATCCCGATGTTTGCGGCAGAATGCTTATTATCGTTCTGCCAAACGACATAATCACCAGCTTTCCAGTTAAGACATTCGCCATCAATCTCAAAGATGTGTCCCGGCTTTCGATCCTCTAAGAAGATCACTGCACGATTAATATTCTCGTTGTGCCATAACTCGTAAGCCTGTTTATATCGTGCGTACAGGTCTGCGTGTTCTGGTAGAATAACGCCTGTTTCCATCACATAATAACTTGTTCCAACATCATTCCAATGACGGAAATGTTCTTTGACTAGGTTATTCCAAGACGGTTGTTCCTTGCGGAAATCAGCCATCTTGCCTACATAGTATTTGTGGGTATAACCGTCTTTCTTCCATTGATTCAACAACTCAGGGTCATTGAATGCTTCTCGTTGATAATCTAAAAACTTATATTCATCGTCCCAAAACGGTGTCATCTTTTCTATTTTATGCATTTTTTCTATCCCATTCCCATAATCTTTTTGCTTTATACGTGTTAAAAGGTCTGCTACTTGTGTTTGCAACCGATGAGTAAATATAATCATTATGAACATCGCACATTAATCCAGCCCGCAATGAACACGATGTGGTGCTAACCGTAGCTTCGTTAAAGAAACAGTTATCACACGTTCTTTTTGTTGGCTGGGTTAGCGCATTCCAAAACTCTTGTTTACTGTCATCCATTGATAGTTATATCTCGCAAATCAGGATAGTTGAATGGCGGCGGGGATTTGATATCACCATCATCCAACATCCGCATACCTTTTATTGCCCATTCAGGACGCATATGATAATGATAACCAATATCAAATACATTTTGGTCAGCCCATTTATCATAGGTATGAATGTTACGACCATCATATGCCATACGTTTTAAGGTAGCGTAGTCGTCAGCGTTATCTAATAGTATAGCACCACCTGCGCCGATTTGCAATGGTTTTCCGTGCCCAAAACTAAGGCATTGCTTTTCACGTGGACGGAACATTCCTTCTTCAAATAATCTTGCCGAATCGTATACACTTGGAATGACATCGTATTCGCCATCTTCTTCCCAATCAATATCCTTAAAGAAATAGTTCTTGTTAATCTTTTTTAACATCATCGGAATACTTAGATATGTTCGGGCTGGCAATGTGACATCCCACATTGTATATTCGTGCCGTAAGCACAGTTCCAATGCGTGTGTGCAACAATCTGTTAACACCACATAAGGTGCGCCAGTATATTCCGACAGCATATCCTCAAAATCTAATAATGCGTCAAACGGGTTTTCATAATCTTCTATAATCATTCTCTTTCACCATCCCATTCCCATTGTTGTTTATAATGAATAAGTTCATATGTAGTGTGGTCCAATACATCTCTGTTATAGCATAGCCATTTGCCATTTCCCCAAAACGGGCTTTCATCAATACTGCATTTAACAGTAACATAATCGCCTTTAAACTGACAGTTCATACAAGACTTTTCAGTTGGACCAGCCAATAACTTCCAGAACTTTTCCTTACTCATTTAGAATCTCCATAAAATGTGGTTCCATAATGTCAGCAGCGGCAACATGTGCTTCTTCAAGAGGGTGTCCGTATTGCCCCTTTTCAAAGTTGTGTGCATTAGCCCAATATACAAATCCTGTGTCGCCATAATCGTGCGGAAACCATTTAAACTTATTCCAGTCAATGCTGTCGTATAGACTTCTACAAATAGATGGACCATTATTCTTTAATGTATTCCAATGTTTGAAATCGTTCCATCGTTCAGCACAAGAAAACATATACGGGATGTTTCTATTATTCAAATATTCCTGTAGCAATAGGATTTGTGTAAGTGTGTTGTCAAGTTCATTCATACTATCAAGCATACGATATTCAACTTCTGCCCACTTGTCGGTGCCGAAGTTTTTGATGCGTTGAACATACTCATCGCCAAAGCACGATGCTACCGTTTTATCAGACAAGTTTAGGTGTGCGGGTGTTAGGGTATACCAAGGACTATTCTGCTCTTTAGTATCAAATGAACAAATGTAATCATAGCGTGAAAGATATGACCATTGAACTATTACCGCAACATTGTCGTCTATCGTTGATACCCTATCAATAATGCGTTTGGCGATATATCTGTTACCTGCGCCGGGATAGCCTTCGTTGATATACTCAAATCCACGGCGTTCGGCAATATTTCCAGTCCACGTATTATCAGTATTTTGTAACTCTGCGCCTTGTATCAGGCTACATCCACCAGCTATTAGTTTCATTCGCCATTCCATTCCCATTTATCAACGCTATTGTCAAGATGCAATCCACGTGAACAATACTTGTTTTCTGGCCAATGCGCCATGTCCAAATCTTGAATAAAGCATTCAAGACCATTCTTCTTAATACAGTTCGAACATGTTCGTTGATCATTTGGCGGGATTGTCAATGCTCGCCAAAACTCATCCTTATTCATCTAGTATTTCCATACCAATATGTCTTATGTTGTGAACGTACTTGACGCCAAGGGTCAACAACCACAGAATCTTCTGCGCCTTCGTTAAACGTATCTTGCGGATGTGCCATTAGATATACAGCAGGTTCGTCAAGGATTACATCATATTGCACATCATCAATATATGATCCAACAAGAATAGAACTTGACCCATCTTCGTAATCCACACCGGGCTTATAACTTTTGCCCATAATCACAACAGGTAGATTGTAACTAACTAGTTTGTCTGCCATATTCTTGGCTTGTTGTTCACGGGCATTCATTACCGCATCAAACAAATCGTAGCCAAGATTTAGGTCTTTTGCCATCCAACGTAAAGCAATGTTGTCACGTGGGTGACAATTATGAATTACGATTCCAGTGTCAGCACACATATAAAATTGATCATCTTTATTTTCATGATTGGGTTCCACTTCTAAATTGTAAACATCACCATTGTATTCAGTTATTTCAATATTTGTAATTCGTTCAGTTGTCATATTTTAATTCCTAAGTTTTCTAAATCTCGTTTAAATAATAATTTAATTGGATTATTTGGGTGTTGTTCTTTTAGTAGATCAAACTTGGTTGGTTCTTTGCTGTGCCAGTAATCAGATTTAACATCTATATAGCACTTCCATTCATTCACATAAAAATCAGGATAATAATTTCGTTCTTTACCATTTGCATCCACATAAGGGATACGTCCTATATGACAACTAAATGTCATATTGTTTCTATCTAACCATTTAATAAATGCTAATTCCCATGTTCCTTGAACTTTGTACAATTCACCATTCGAATGGACGTAATCATGCCAAACACATTTTCCTGTTGTATTAGCGCCTATATATTTTCCGTCCTCCCATGCTTTTTTTGATCCTAATGAATATTTCTTTCTTTCTTCTTTTGTCATTCGTTCTGAACGGGTTTTTCCTACCTTTTTTTGTGTTTCTGGATTTTTCATTGGGTTATTATCTCCAATCATTCTTCCAGTTTTAGCACAAATATTTTTCATCATTATTGACATTTCCTGTCGTTTTTTTGGGTCACTCCACACCTTTTTTAATGCGTCTGACATCTTTTTTATTTTCTCCGGACGGTTGTTTAATATCGACCGCCAACATTTATTACAATAATCCTTGTCAAACAGATCAACCTTTGTCATCTTGGTGTAATGTGATAAATCTCGTTCGTGTATTAGATCGCATTTGTCGCATTTCAATCGGATCATCTTTGTACTACAATAAACAGTCTTGTTTTTTTTCTTATCTATCCATGAATATTTTCGTCTAAATTCTTCTACTATCATTATGTATCTCCTATACTTTATTTATACAAAAATACATAACAAGTACCGTTATCACCTATAAAATAAATAATTTATCTGTTTCTTTGATGTCTTCTGCCTTTATAATAATTCGTTTTCTTTTTCGTTCTACTGGAATTAAATGATCTTTTGTAACTGATATTTTCTTTCCAGATTCGGTAGTAAAAGTATACAATGGGCCGCTATATTCTCGCATAGTAACATCGGCAATTTTCTTTTGGTCTTTCTTTGTTCCTGCCCAATTCATTGAATCTACGATATAATATTCAGTGTCGTTAAATGTGTTATATAACTCGCTGATTTCAATATGTGCGTCATTTACATTAATTTTAAAGTCAGATTTAACACAAGCACCCCCATCGCCCATGCCAGCCTTCATATACATAGGTGACATAATACGGTGTGTTGAATGCGCAATGGCATCTGTAACTACATCAACATTGATATTGCCTTGCTTTTCAGCAACGTCTTGAATCATATTCACAAGACCGATTTTTGTAGAAATGAATGTATTGTAGAAAATCTTCACGCATTCCATTTCATCCCATGTTCCGACAACATAACGTGGGTCATTATCCATAACGGTTTCATAGAAATCAATCAACTCTCGTGCTTCAGTTGTTTCATCGCCATCTTTAGTACCAATCATTACCATTTCTGGATTGACCATATCCCATCCAACTGTTCCCATAGCGATTAGGTATGGATTGTATACAAAGCGATTACGTGGAATCACATCAATAAGCTCACGGCGAACTGTGCCGGGTAGCACGGTCGATACAAGGACCACCAGTGTCTGGCGATTACTATAACGATTAACTTCTTTCATCACATCTTTAACAATGGTGTAGTCAAAATCTTTTGGTGGCAAATGCGCAGTTGGGTATCGACCATCATAAGATTCTTCGTGGGGTGTTGGAACTGCGATAAATAAAATATCAGGGCGGTTACTGTAGTCGTGGTGTATTAAATCTTTGATTGATTCCACACTAGTAACCAAATCTGACTTGAACCCTTGGATATCATAACCGGTAACAGTATGACCTTTTTTAGCAATTTCTTCAGCGCACGGCAAACCAAGTTTACCAAGCCCTATAAACGATATTTTCATATTGGAGTGTCCTTTGTATGATGTTCTTAATTATAGCATTTCCATAGCTGAATTTCTATATAAAAATGGGTTTGGCATATATAAAAATGTATATTTTGAAGACCCCGGCACGGTTACCGATTGTTATTTAGACATTCAGGTGAGTCATTCGGCGAATAGTGTAAAGTCATCCTTTATAAATATATTCGCCGCCAATGAACCAAACTTTTCATATGATAAAATACCACAACTGAGAACTGCGAGAGGTTCCAAGAAGAAACTAATCCTTATTAGTGATTACAACAATGACTATAAGCAAACATTTGAAGGGTGCGGGTCGTTCGAAACAGTTTATTTTTTCTTTCAAGGATATTTAGCATTACGGTGGTATAGAAACTATAGACATTATAAACCATTCGACACCTTTGAATATAAGTATAACAGTTCAAGTCGTATCATAGAAGGTATGCGAGATTATCGTTTGTATCTATCAAGCATCCTGCCCGACCCACATACCAATCAAGTAAGCTGCTCAGATATATGTCCATTCAGCAACAAAACCATTGACGAAATATTGGATAACCAATACTGCTTTTTAAACGAACATCAAAAGGCATCTGTGCGTAAAGCAAGCTTCCCATATCGGTATGATCACTTAGATAATCCTATCCCAAATACAAGTTTTGAGATTGATTGGGTCACGCAATCTAAATCATTCCTTCATGTAGTAAACGAAACAGTTTTTTATGAGAAATTCAATCACTTAACGGAAAAGATATTCAAACCCATCGCACTACAACGTCCATTCGTATTAACATCAACACCCGGTTCATTAGCTTATTTGAAACGATATGGCTTCCAGTCATTTGACAAATGGTGGGATGAAAGTTATGACCTTGAACTTAACCCACGCCGCAGACTTGATATGATCGCAGAAGTTGTAAAGTATGTCAACTCATTATCTATGGATGATCTACACACAATGTATCATGATATGAAACCTATCCTAGAGCATAATAACAATCTATTTTACGGAGAGTTCGAAGATAGTATCCTCCAAGAACTAATAGTTAACTATCAACGGGCAGTCTATTCGTAATGTTTATATATGTAATAGGTGGCGTGGATGGACCACAAAAAATAGGGTTCAGCAATGATGTTGATACAAGGTTAGCTGCACTACAGACAGGTAATCCCACTAAACTAAAAATACATTATTATGCGGAAGTGCCAGAGAAACAAGTTCGCCTTATAGAATCAGAAATACACAAAGCAAACCGTCACACTAGGGTATCAGGTGAATGGTTTGATATCACACCAGATGAAGCCATTGCCGAAGTGCAATACGGTGTTATACGTTGGTGTGATGATTAATCATCATTTTTCTTAGTATCAAATAAGTCTTTGTTTAGTAATTATGGTTATTATCGTAGTCGTGTAAATCATCTGGCAGGTCAACTTTACTTTCGCCATCGCCCCAGTTCATTGTATCATCATCTTCTGTAGGTGTATGATCTGTCCATCCATTGCCGTTGCTTTCATCAGATGCTTCAGCATTCACCCAATCGTTTTGAACATCACCATCACGTTCTAATCCAAATACGAAGTCGGCTTCTTCATCGTTCTTTTGCGAATCCTTCGCATCGCCTTCAGCAGACCCATCGTTCTTTTCCATTCCCGAATCTTTGCCTTCGCCGCTTCCTTTCCCAGAACCGCTTCCAGATTTTGAGCCACCTTTTCCGTGTCCTGAATCGTCGTTATCTTTGCCATCTTTATCCTTGCCTTTTCCAGAACCAGAATCCTTTCCATGACCCGAACCTGAACCAGTATCTTTATCTTTTCCAGAGCCAGAATCCTTTCCATGTCCTGAACCAGACCCTGATCCACTTCCTGAACCTGAACCGTGTCCCGATCCACCGCCATTAGGGTCTTCGTAGTTTTCTTCACCTTCATCAGTTAAATCATCTTCAGTCGTTAGGTTCACTGTTGAACTTACTTCATCGTCACCGTCAGTGATTGTATATCCAAATGATGTCTCGCCATTCCAATTCTCGTCAGGCGTAAATGTAAACAGTTGTTCGTTAGCATCGTATGTCAATGTGCCGTTAGATGGCTGATCAAACGATACCAAATCCAATACATCACCATCAAGATCATAATCATTTTCAAGAATATCATCAAGGTAAAACTGCGTAGCTTGATCTTCTACACCAGTAAAGGCATCTTCATCAGCGAATGGTGTTGTGTCTTGGTCAATGATTTCATCACGTTCAATGAATGTTTCATCTGTTGTTGTTTCGGTAGTAATAATCGGATCACCAACCACCGTTTCAGTTGTTCCATCGGAATAGGTCAACGTGGTTGTTGGTGTCGTTGTATTTGTTACAGTCGTTGTAACCGATGTTGTGTCAGTGAACTCACGTGTGGTGACTTCAGTTGTCGTTCCATCTTCATTTTGAACAGTAACAGTCACATCTTCATACGTGGTCGTAACAGCAGGGTCAGTAACATCAGTTGACGTTACAGTATCATTTGTGGTAACAATCTCTGGATATTCGTAATCTGTATTGATTGCTTCAACATTTGTATCAACCGTCACGTTATCACTACTCACCACATCAGCGGCAGGATTGCCATATTCTGTTTCCGTTGTTCCATCTGAATACGTCACAGTATACACAGGCGTAGTGGTTGTGGTCGTAGTGGTTGTTATCGTTGTGGTTGTAGTGGTATCTTCATATGTTGAAAGTTTTTCACGGTCATTGTCGTAATCAATCTCACGCTCAGTATATGTTTCTGATTGAACATCAACCACAGGATCACCGACAACCACGTTAACGTCTTGAACATATTCAACCGTTACCGCCGCATTCTCAAAGGTTGTGAAAGTATCAACGTGTTCTACTTCACGTGTTTATCAACAGAAGTTTCGTCCGTATAATTTCTAGTAACGGTTACATCTTCTTCATTGTTTTCTAAATCGTTGGTACGTGAAGTTACGTCTTCATACGTGGTTTCGGTAACAGGATCACTTACAACCGTTACGGTTTCGACTTGCTGCGTTGTCTCGTATGTAGGTTCTTCGTATGATGTTTCACTGTTAACACTTGCATCACTCGTTTGGTCAACGGTAGAATCTTGGCTAGTAACTGTCGGGTCAGATTCAGTCATGCTTACCACGTTACCATCTGCATCAGTAATAGTAGTTACTTCAACTTCGTATTGTGTTGTAGTTACAGTGGTTTCGTATGTGTTAGTGGTAGTTGTATCGGTTGTAACAACTTCACGATTGTTTTCAAGGTCATTAGAACGTGACGAAACGGCGTCAGTGCTAGTATCAACCAGCACTGGATCGCCTGTTTCTGTTTCACTATATGTGCGTGTGGTTACTGTTACAGTTAGACTGCCATTGCTGGTGCCAGAACCATCACCATCGCCAGAAGATGGATCGTCGCCCCCACCGTCACCGTTTCCAGTTGTGTCTCCATCTTCACCTTCATCTGTTCCAGTGTCGTCGTCGGTAGTGCTTCCTGTGCTTGTAGTATCGCCACCGTCATTAGTGGTGCCGCTAGTGCTAGGGTTTCCATTTACTTGTTCTCCATCTGTGATTGTTTCTCGTTTAACATTTCCAGTGTCGCCACTGAGTTCGGAACCATCTGTTCCCGTACTTCCACCAGTCTCTCGTATCGTCCCTCTGGCGGGTCCATCGCTACGGATTTCGTCTGGGTTGTCGCTGTTGATAATATCCCGAGGATTGTCATTGTCATCAATGCGACCATCATGGATACTACTAGTAATGTGTTGTCCGTTGCTTTCTCCACCATTTGATCAATGCGACCATCATGGATACTACTAGTAATGTGTTGTCCGTTGCTTTCTCCACCATTTGATTCCCTGTACTGTACCACTAAATCATCTATCATTTTTTTAATACTCCACTACGTAAGATGTGTATGGACATTTCGGGTCAGGAAAATTACCAGTTCGCATCACAATCGGTGTAACTTTAATCACCTGCCGTAAGTTGTAATCGTCTAACTCAACAACTTCAGTTACAGGCGTAAAGGTTTGATGGACTGTGCCCACCGCCTTCCCAGTTTTTGAAGGGTTTGGTCGTTAGTTGGATTGTCGTGCCTTTGAAAATATCTCGTTGGTATAACATGGTATTTATTCCTTATGGTGTTTTAAGGGTGAAGTGGAAAGTTGCCCAGAACTGCTTTAACCATCGGGTTAGCACGATCTGCGAAAACATAAGCACACGTATCAACTGGCAGGAAGTGTGTCGTGTCACCATCCCGTAGAGGGTAGGTTGGATCGTGAACAACACCAGAAACCAAACCCATAACTTCAGAAGTTTCTACAGCTTGGCGCATCTGCTTTTCGTTAACAGCTAGAACCAGAACAGTGCCGAAACCTTGTTCGGTTTCCAATTTCCATTGCGGAAACAATTGACCAAGATTGAAGTCAGGCAACGCTTCGTTAGCATGTTTTACGAAAGCGTTACTTGCGTGACTAGCTTGCGCCATTGCTTTGCCAGCGTTCATGCTTTCCATGTCATTCCGCATCAGAATGTATAGCGTCGGTAGTGTTTCAGTCATTTTATTTTCCTTTCTTTACCATCTCTATTAACGAAAAACCCAGTCCAATAATAGTCGCCAGTGCAAATGACGGCAACATAAAGACCCAAACGTACCACGGATCGGGTCCGCCGCATTTACCTTTAGTCTCCCAAGACCAAAAGAAGAAAACGACAGATGCAACTGTCCAAGTCGTCAGACCTAAAATTAACCAGATCATATTGCTTGAACTTTAAGCTGTGCAAAATAGCTTTTTGTTGCTGCGAAGTGCGCAGTACGATTTGGGTTCATCGGGGTAGGGCAACTAATCGTCACCCAATCAATCATATTATGTGCTGCATTCTTGGCCTTGTTGAAACTTTTGATGGTTCCAACCAACTGACCAGCTGCGCTTGACCAAGTAACTTTCTGACCTACTTCAAAACCGTTTACCATGTGTGTATTCCTTTTCCTTATTGTTCATTAAAGTAACATGGACAATAAGTTAAGTCAAGTCTTTTTTAGACATAAGATAAATCCTTTTCAGTCATTTCATTTTCGTGTAAGTCTTTTTATTCCATACCCATTCATTTAATCGGGTAGGTGAACAAGTTACGGGTTTTGGCATAAATCGTGATATACACGCACGTGAATAAAAGCAGTTATTACAACTCTTTTCAAATGATAGTCGCTTCCAAAACAGTTCTTTATCTTTATTCATTTGGTTACGATTTCCCATAGTTTTTGCCAGTCGCTGCTGTTATATCCCGGTTTATCATACTGTTGGTTATAGCCACCCCAAAAGTTTAGTCTACCCTTCTCGTTAACCTTACTAAACGTTCCAGCAACAAACCCTCCACCAATCAGCGCAAGATATTGTGTACTATCTGTTTTGATATCAGGATGGCTATCTTTTCCACCAGCAAGCATATCTACTTCAACAAGTGTTACATTCTTTCTAGTCCACGTGTCATAATCACGCCGCCGTTGTTCAGCCCGCTGTTCATTTTCAATATTAATACGATCAATGTATGACGGAAGGTTAGGAAACCGTTTTATAATACTGTTAAAAGTATGATGATGTTCGGCTTCCCGTAGATTAGAATACCCAAACCATTTTTCAAGTTCAAGTCCGAACTCTTCGGTATTCCAATAATCACGGCGTATCGGTGCTTGCAATGCTTCCCAAAACTTTTCTTTATTCATTTGTCGCCGTTCCATTCCCAGTTATCTTCTTGATAACTAAGGGTTGCCATAATTTCTGGATCGTGTTCGTGACACGTCACACACCAATTCTCGTATTTGAACTTGCAATTAAAGCAACCTTTTTTAGTAGGCTCACTTAACGCATTGATAAACTCAGTCTTATTCATTTATCACGTCTTCCTTTATGTCTACCCATTTTCGCCTTTGCTTGACGGGCACGTTTGCCTTCAAGTTTGTTCGGAATGTGCTCTCGGGTGCTTAGAATCTCATACACCGCATCGGATACACCTTCCCGACTATGATATTCATCATCATCACTATACTCATTCCTAAAATAACCATATCGCATATTGAGAAGCGCTTTGGTAGGTGTGTCTTTAAACTCTTTCAGCGCATTTCTCTTCGCCCTTTTATATTTTTTGGCATATTCACGACGCCGTTTCTCGAATTCAATGTCATTACTTGAAGCCGTTAATCCAAATATAAAATCTTCTTTACATATCATCGGTCATTGTCCTCTGTGTTAACTCCATCCCATTCCCAATGTGGGTATATACTCTTCGGGTGACTGTCACTCACCATGCGGGATACAACAATGCATTCATCCTCGTCCTGTAGTAGCACCCTCCCACAACTTTCGGCACCATCTGGTTCTAAGTGCTTACATGTGCCGCACCCGATTTCAGGCGATACCATTGATTCCCAAAACTGTTCTTTATCTTTATTCATTTGTCGCCGTTCCATTCCCAGTTGTCTTCTGGATACAGGTCAGGTTTATTTATCATTTCTGGATCGTGTTCGTGACACTTCCCACACTTGTTATTATATCCATCCTCTGGCATTGTGCCAGACCGTCTGGCAAACTTACAGTTCAGACAACTTTTATCATACGGTTCAGATAAAGCCTTGATAAACTCATTCTTATTCATCAAAAGTTCCATCCCATTCCCAAAAAGGATAAGTTTGGACCACATTAATAAGAAATATAGCGCATTCTTCTTCGCCAGTTTCACGTAGACGATAGCATGTATCATTAAAATACTCTCGGTGTCTACAGTTAGAACAACGAGGTTCTGGTATCGGATTGGTTAAAATATTCCAAAACTGGTGTTCTTTTTTATTCATTGATAAAAGATAACAGAATAGATTGATTATGTCAAGGGGTTATTATTGTGGGTTGACGGCACGGAAACAACTAAGGGAGCCTCGTCCAATCTGTCCCGTGATTACCCAAGTGCCGAACAATGCTTTGATAGTATCGTCCTGATAGCTAAATGATAACCACGTGATGCCTGTTGCTTGGGTAGGTGTTTGAAAGATAAAGATTAGTTTCTTTGGCGTTACAATAACTTCTTCGGCTTGCCAAAACTTATTTGAATCTATGACTTGTCCAGTTAATGACAGCTTTCCGCCGCTATTCATATTAATGGATAGTGCGCTTTCAATGGTTGTGTTTACTTTATCTTCATTAAGGGAGTTTATTATTGTACCATTGCAAATCCAGTTACCTTCAAGATCGTGCCGAATAGGCTCTAATGGATCACTATACATATTATTGTATGATGTGAAAGCTACGCCCAATAAAATAAAATAGGCGGCGATTGAGCCACCTAGTTTAATGCCTTGGCTAGTGTTTTTGAACGAGCTATTACTTTGCAACACCTTGTGGGTTACATAGGTCGGAATAAGGGGCACTAACGTAATGATTACCCAAATAATAAGTTTCTCGTACATACATATATTTAGGTATTTTCGTCATTTTCCATCCCGTTCCCATTGGCGTAACCATGGGTGTCCGTACTTACATGTCGTAGCGGAGTCTTTATCCATTAGTTCTGTGCAGATACACGAGTTATCACTGATGTAATATATACATATGATGTATTAAAATGCTTGCAGTTGCTATAACCACGGCGATGGCAGACTTAACGCTTCCCAAAATGCATCCTTATTCATTCCAATAGCTCATATCTTCTTATCTTCCACATCTTACATTTCTCAGGAACATAGTGATTTTGAAATATTTGGCTTTTCTCGTGACAAAACACTTGAAAATGATCTGGATTGTTATCATCAAGCGTTCGGTATATCTTTGCGAACCGACAGTCCTCGCAATCTTGATTACTTTTTAACGCTTCCCAGAACTCTTCTTTATCCATTGCGATGGATAACAGGCGTCCAATGGTCAGGAACACTTAACTGCAACTCTTTCACACGTTGTTCCATATGGTCATAAAATGAATCTATCTCTCCTCCCCATTTACCACGAAGATTAGATACACAATCCAATACAAAGTTCCATTGCTGTGTTTTGTAGCCATTAATCATCTTGGCGTGAAACTCTTTCCAATGGTCCATTTGTGGTAAATCACCAAGACTAATATTTTCTGCACTGATTACTGACCACGCCGGGAGTTCTTCGCCTTCTACCATAAACGTGTCAAGTTCAAGCACGATATACTTGTCGCCAAACATTTCGCTTACATCTTCACCGTATACTACTTTCATTTATTCATTTCCTCATCAGCTAAATCCCTGATATGATATGAAAGCGCACCCATCAATAGCATCATCAATAAGATATGCACCGACATCATCGACATTGGAATTATTCCTAAAATAAGACAACTAACAATCGATGTGACCATCACCAATGCTGATGAAATAAGAGTAAAGTATAAACAGTAAATCATGTGTATTTTCCTTGTGCTAAAACAGTTTCCAATATACGCTTCGGTGCCATTGCATCGCCATCAACTTCAACAAACGGAAGATTATTGTCAATAAGAAGTTGTTTGATATCATCGTCAGCCTGACGTGCTTCTTGTTCGTTCTGATTACGACCGTTTGGATTATATTTTTTAGTTCGATTAATCCAAATGTTTAGATTGTCATACGAATTAAAAAGTTCTAATGCAAATGTCGGAAATGTCAGTGGATGATAATTCGGCATATAATACAGCCCCAATAACAATGGCGAGTCAGTAATACACCAGTTCACTTGATCCTGCAATACCATCATACGACTGTTCTGTTTGGCAGTCACATATAACTGATCTTTAAGAGTGTTATGTCGCTTTTGCCACACAAGTTTCTTAGCATATTCGGTGACAAGTTCAACTTCCATATCCCTTGTCTTCATTTCGAAGAAAAGACCCGAAGCAGTAGTGGACTTACCTGCGCCCGGACCCGCCCATAAATTTATACATTTCATGCTTTCACCACCTTGTATCCATTTTCTTTCAAGGCTTCTGCAATATTCATCGCAAAGTAATGTAAGTCACCCATTGCATCAACGTGCTTCTGAACCACCTCAACTTCTTTGTCTGGCATACCGCCAGATGAACACGTTTTTAGATAAGCCTTTGCTGCATTCTTACAGGCTTCATCCATATAACTATCCATCACGATGGCTCTACTTTGACTTGAAGTGGAAAACCAAGCGCACGGGCTTCAAGTGTTACTTCGACGCCTTTCTGTTCGGCAATCTCGTATGGTAGCGTGGCGACAACCGCGGAATCTTCTTCGTGGATTTCAGCCATCTTAGTAATCGCACGTTCATCATCATAATCAAAATGACGCATAAGCGTATCGATAACGAACTGCATTGTTGTTGCATCGTCGTTTAAATAAATCACGTTGAACATAGAAGGTTCTTTAACTCTTACCTTCGTTTTTGTAGCAATCGCAATATCTGAATCAGTCATTATTACCTCATTGGTTTTTAGGAATACGTTGTTGATGTGGAAAATCATATACTTTTAAAGAGTTTTCACTGTCACGTGACATGCCTTGGTTCTTATTTCCTTTGGATTTGTTTGAACGTTCAAACTTACCCATCTGTCGCACACCTTTGTCAGCTTTCTTCTTAGCAGCATCAAGTGCCTTTTTCGCATTTTCATCATATGGGAAACGATACAGACGATCACCATCATCATTCCGAACCCATAACACAATAGTCTTTGTTTCGTCCACACGATGTGACACGATTTGAAATTCACCTACTGGATAACCATCATAAGGATATCCGAATAGATTTATTGTATCACTTATAGTAACATACAGAAGTAGGAATGTCAATGGTACAATCGTCATTTTTCTAGTTAATGTTAAGGTTGACTTAGCTACCAGCATTAAAAATACAATAGTTAATGCAACCCAAATACTAACCAATGCGCCTGTCGTTGTTAAAAAGAATTCCATTTAATTTCCTGTGTCGGGTGTCTCGTGTACGATGGCATCACTGCGAAACTTCGCTACCTGCTCAGTAACCCATTCCTCTTGTTCAGTAGTAAATGCCTTTGCCAATCCCATGCCACTCATTGTAAACTTAAACGCCGTTTGTTCTTGACCTACTATTGTCATTATAACAGTTCTCTTAGCCATAAGTCTATATGGATTTATACGTATCACTTCAATCTCGACAGGCACAACGTCTAGGCTATCATCTTTCGTTGAATACCAATGAATGCTAATAGTATACTCGCCTTCTATTGTTTGGCGAATAGCAATAGCCTCAGTATTCATAGGATTTACAACTTCGACACCATCCAATACAAGCTTGTCATTCGTTTGTCCGAGATCATCACGGTCAAGATGCATCGTTTCATTATCACGTGCACGAAAGCTAACAGCGCCATGGGTATTTTTTGCCCATAGGTCAATGTCATTCGTGTCACCATCTGGCCACGTCATAGTAATCATATACTCAGCCTTTGGATCAATCGATTTCTTTTTAGTAGGGGGATTCATCATGATGAATGCAATAATAAACAAACAAACAAAACTGATTAATAGATTGAATAGTAAGTCATTGAAGCCAACGACTGTTCCTGATCGCTTATTTCTCTGATACTTCATCGTCTTCCCAACTGCTTTCAATAACCTGTATTTGAAGCTTGGTTAACAAGTATCCAATAAGACCCATAAGCGTAGTGGTTAATGCTGTGCCGATACCCACTGCCATATCAACAATAACAGCCTGTAAGTTCTCGGTATTTTCTACATCAATGTTAGTAAATGCATCGCCAAATAACATAATAAAACCAGCAACCGTTCCGATCATTCCAAGCGTTAGCATTGCATCACATGAAAACCATACATACTCGCCTTGTCTATCCAGAAACTTAGTATCTTTTCTTTTAGCAATGATGCCACACGATATGGTCGCAAATAGATATACAGCAATGATTACCATTGAAATCTTGGTTTGGTCAGCATACCATAAGGCTTCCCACCATCCAAGATGTGATGCCATAACGGCACCGAACATAACCACTACGGTTTGAATCCACCATTTCAATAGAATATTGTTTTGCATAACTAGTCCTTAATGTACATATATAATGTATTTATACAAAAGGAAAAGGGACAGGCTTTTACACCTGTCCCTCATTATTTTCGCTAACGGATTATCCTTTGTATTCAATCTTAATGGTACGTGGTTGTAGTTCTTCGGGAACCTCACGAACCAACTTAATCGTTAACATACCATTTTCTACAACTGCGCCAGCCACTTGAACGTGTTCAGCCAGTCTAAAGATGCGTTCAAACTTACGGTTTGAAATACCTTTGTGTAGATAGTTACGTTGTTCATCCGATTCTGATTCATTCTGAAGGACACCACGGATAATAAGTTCACCATTGTGTTCTTCAAGCGTTACCTCATCTTTCCCGAAACCAGCTACTGCGACTTCAACCGTGTAGGCATTTTCGTTTTCGCTGATTACGTTATATGGCGGATAACCCGCCGTTGATTGAACAGTTCCCGATGCACGTTCCAGTTCATTAAAAATACTGTCGAATCCAAGAAAGTTAGGTAAGTTTCTGCGTGATAGTGTAGTTTTCATTTTGCTATACTCCTTTGTTATAAGCAAGTAATGTGTGTAAGCCCAAACCATTTGGCACCTACTAAAATGGAACTTGATTTGCTACGCTGGCACAATGTTCCAAAGCCTCGATTGCAACGCCCGTAATGGCACGTTGTCATCATTATTTATCTTAGCCAGTTGTGAACACAATATTCAATTACCAAATATTAACCAATGAACACAATATCCGACTAGAAATCCGATTACGAATGTCATTTGTAACTCTCCCATTTAACATATATATGGTCACACACAGGACATCCAGTTGGTCCCGCTGGACCAGTATATTGATGATTGCATTGCAAACATCTATATTGTTCGATTAGCATTTTTCCAAGTTTGTATCGGCTACCGTGCCATCAGCACTCTTCTGCTTAAAGAATACACGATTGCCTACATAACGTGGATGAACACCAAGTGGTCCAAACTGATAGACACCTTCGGTAGATGGCGTATCAACCTTATGACAACCAATATATTCATACTCTGTCGTTCCGCCTACGTTAGTAAACGGAAAGTTATTAGCACAACCCGAAAGGGCTACTAATGCCACTACTGCGATTAATGTTTTCATCACCAGCCTCTTTCCAATGTTGCTTCTTGTGCAGCTTTCTGACAACGGCGAATGGCTGCTGCCTTTCTACGACGACGCTTATCTGTTGGCTTTTCGTAAAACTGTGCTTCACGATAATCTTGAATGATATTCTCATTCTGTACCATCTTCTTGAACTTGCGCATCGCATTTGTAATAGCACGACCACGCTGTTCTTCCGTATCGCCGTGACGACTACGAACGTCGATTCTTGTTCCTTTAAACTCTCTCATTTTTTTCCTATCCGGTTATTCGTTTGCTTCTTTATCAGCATAAACAAACTTTACTCTATCATTATACATGATTGTGTCATCAGTTACAATAAGTTTTTTCACACCTTCTTCAGCATATGTATATAGATTATACTGATGATGTAATAGAACATCTTCGATAATCTTCTTCAAGCCACGTGCACCCGTATCCAATGTAACCGCCTTTTCAGCAATAGCCATTAATGCGGATTCAGTGAACTCAAGCGACACACCTTGTAAATCAAAGTAATATTGATACTGCTCAACAATACTGTTCTTTGTATCGGTCATAATATGAACAAGTTGCTCACTTGTTAAACGCTGGACATTTGTGAATACAGGAAATCTACCTGTGAACTCAGGGATAAGCCCAAAGTCTACAAAATCGTGTGGCTCAACTTGGTCCAATAGATGCGTATTATCTTCATCCATCTTGTTTACTGACGCACCAAAGCCGATTGATGTAGGCTTCTGACGTTTAGCAATAAGTTTATCCAAGCCAACAAATGCTCCACTAACAATGAATAAAATGTTATGTGTATCCACGCTCACCATATCCTGACCGGGATGCTTGCGTCCACCTTGCGGGGCAATGCGACACTCAGTGCCTTCTACAAGCTTCAATAATGCTTGCTGAACGCCTTCTCCACTAACATCACGTGTAATACTGGCATTTTCACCTTTACGTGCAATCTTATCAATCTCATCGATAAAGATAATACCATTCTGTGCCTTTTCTATGTCACCACCAGCAACATGTAACAATCGTGACACGATACTTTCTACATCATCACCGACATAACCCGCCTCGGTTAAGGTTGTCGCATCGGTGATAACGAATGGAACTTCAAGATACTCTGCAATAGCACGTGCCAGCATCGTCTTACCATTGCCAGTCGGACCTGCAATCATAATGTTTGATTTTTCGATTTTCAAGTCTTTTGGTGGGTGATTGATACGTTTAAAATGATTGGCTACGGCTACACTTAATGCGATTTTAGCATTGTCTTGTGACACTACGTATTGGTCAAGGTGTGCTTTAATCATGATGGGATTAAGATGATCCTTGCTGATAAGAGATTTCTTTATCTTAGCATAACGATCATCTTCTAATATGTCGTGACAAAGATCAACACATTCGTTACAAATGCTTGTTTCATTACCGACAATGAGTTTATCTACTTCATTTCGATTCTTGCCGCAGAAATCACATTCTAAGTTTTTAGTCTTATCACTGTCTTTGTCTTTGCTCATTTACAAACCTCATTATATAATCTAGGGGATCGGTTAACTCGTTGGTGTTCAATGACGTAATATCATTATCACTATTATAGTACGAAACGTTCTTATGATTCAATATAAATCCTTTGATTAGGGTATGATTTTCTAAATTAACTATCACACGGTCGCATTGCCTTGCGGTATTTAGTAACCATTCCCTATCGGATTTACCATTATAACATAAATGAAGGCTCATTACAAGATTAGCTTCCATTATAAGTTCGATTATAAGTTTAATATCAGCGCCCGATACATCGAATAGCATCAGACTAGGCTGGTCGCCGTAAAAATAGTTAGGTGAAGTTACAATCGTAATATTATCTTCCAAGAACATCCTCTTTACTCAATAAGCTCTGAATCTCAGATTGTTCCTTATGACTTAAATCGTCAAGTGCGACTTTGCCATCACCAAGTTCACTGATAAGGTGCTGTAGATACTTTTCATCATACAAAACACTTTCGTCTTTGATAACTTCCAACCAACGTGAACCATCATAACGATATAGTTTACTTGGCATTTCATCAACACGTAAAAATGTCTGGTCTAATGTTGGGGATGCTGGAAACTCGGTGCCGAATGACGGTGTGTTTTTAGCTACGCTGTCAGGACGGGCAAGCATACCGGGGATTTTTTCAACAAGATTATACTTCTTGTTTAGGTTAAGCACAGCACCATCACGTGCATCAATCTCTTTACGAAGCGTATTATTTTCTTGCTGAATCATATTAAGTTGATTGCGGATTTCTCCTAACGCTTGTTGTAGTTCTGTCGTAACTTGTTCTTTCGTTAGCAAACTGGAACGCAGGGTATCAAGCTCTTGTTCCATAGAATGCTTTAAACTAGTTAAACCATTGATATCAGCATTCATTTCTTCAATCTTTGCTGTATCTTCAATCTCAATAATCTTTTCAACCTCGGTTGGTTTCTCGTCAATGATGCGTCCCAATTCTTCTAGGACTGCCATATATTCTTTAAGTTCCATTTCTTTTTCCTCCAATTCATTATAAACATCAACAAGTGCGGTTTCAAGTTCCGTTACATCGCCAACAAGTTTATATTCAATTTCCTTTATTTCTTTTATTTCTTCATCATTAAATGCATCACGTTCTTTACGGTGGCGCATAAATGCCCAATCCGCCGCCATAACAAGCCAAATAGCCAATGGGTCAAATGCCAGCATAAACATAACAATAACAATACGAACAGCCTTGCCCTTACCATCAGGATCAGTAACCAAGTCATAGCCAAACAACTCAGCTACGTATTTGATAGGTCCAAGCTTGGCTTCAATACTACTTACCTCTGATTGCAATGGTAATCTTTTTTCTTGTAGGGTATTAATGCGTTCGTATGCTTCATCGACGCTTGTTTGAATCACTTTACGTTCTGGCTGTTGCTTTTCAAGTGTGGCATCTGCGCCATCTGCTCCACGTATGCGGTCATACTTAATAAGCGCATCGACAATGCCTTGTAATCGCAATAAACGTTCCTCTTGGCGTGAAATGGTATCCTTCTCACGATTGATTTGTTGGTCAATTCGTTCAATCTGTAACCCACCTATTTCAGCTGGTGCTTCTTGTTCTAGGTGACCTTTTGATAAGAAACCAAAGATACCCATACTGGTAATAACCATAAGAATAACGACCATTATCGTAAGGGGGTATTTTAACTGACCGGGCAAATCATCCCAGAATCGGTGTAGAAAGAAGGTTGCGCTTACTTTACCAAACTCAAGAACTGTTGCCATAATAATAACAGGCACAAGCGCAGCCGCAAATAGTGCCGCCAATCCGGTGATACTAAAATAGGCGGCACAACCCGCAATCAATAAGGACATTGCAAGGGACATCCAACCCATAACTAGTGTACTACGCATATGATATTTATCGTTTTACACTTGATATGGTTTTATTAATCATCATCGCCATTCCATTCCCAATAGTTTTCAAATGGTATTGTGCCGGGTGGCTTCTTGCTTGGGAATGTTTTCACCGTTTCTTCCCATGCAGCTAACTGATATTCAATATATTCCTCTACACTAGATATTATATTATTTTTATCGTTGGTTAACACAGTTTCTGTTGGATGCAATACGCATCGGTGTGGCGCTGTGCAGGATTCAGATATCACGCATCCATAATAACCCGTGCTTATGCCATTCTCGGCAAGTGGCGGGACGGCACAGTTCACACAATGCCTATCCAAATCATGTGGCATTCGCAACGCATTCCAAAAATTATCTTTTTCACTCAAAGGTATTTGCCATTTTTTTAAGGGATTTTATAAAGGCGTCAGCAGCTTCACTATCAATGTGAACGATGTAATGAAACTTACCGGGCATAATCTTATTACCATCAACAAGCGGCCCAGAACGAACTACCCTTGCGATTTTGTCGTCCATAATGATATCCGAAATCATATCATGAATGATTTCTTTTTCATCACGGTCACACACAAAGTCAATGATACGAACCGAATAGTGTTCACGGATTTTCATTAATACTCCAGACCTAACTCGCCCTCAGTCCATCTCGTTGGTTGGTTAACCCTTTTCAAGTCTTGAATGATACGATTCAACATCTCTTTTTCAGAGTATGCGGCAGCTAGTTCTTCTGCATCTTCGTCATCATATAAAGTCTTGATATAGTTTTTATTATCAACCAACTCTTTTTCGTATAACTCAATTAGTTTTTCAATCGTCATCATTTCTATCTCCTACCAGACAATTTTGCCATCGTTTTCTTCAATGAAATCATCAAGCGCACGAATAGCTGCGCCATCTAATCCTAATATTTCATCACCTAATGCGACTACTAAAGTATTTGGCCACATTTGTGGACGGTTGCGTTCAACACGCTTCAATGCTTCTTTGGGCGTAAACCCTGCTTGAATGTGAAACAGCATAGCCATCGCAGTAGAACGACAAATCCCACCATGACAATGAACCAATACATTATCACCATCTTCAAACTTTAAACCAAAATCCAATGCGGCGGCAACGTCATTTAAAACAGGTGCATTGCTGTCATTAGCATCTTCGTGATCTTCAAAGAAACCGACATGATGCCGACAATCAAACTCAGGGACACTATGTCCGGGATCAACTAAAGATACAGCATGATTCGCCCAGTCCTCTGCTTCGGACTTAGCGAATAGTTTTGAAGTAACTTTAATTGATAATAGCTTTTTCATAAATTCCGTTCACTTACCTTCACAAACTTCATCAGTTTAGTGCCACGACTTGCTGCTTCGAACGCCATGCTACGTTTTGCTTCCGTAATCTTTGCGCCTGTCTCCATGGTCATTTTCTTACCATCGGAAAAATCTGCATTATATGTGTAAAACTTCATGTCATCTCGCCTTTCATTGATTATGATTATATATAACACACATATAGTATTCAGTCAACTAGTAATGTTCTATATTTTCGCAGAATGCGGATATGTGTCTCATGATCTGCAAAAAATCCGTGTCCGACTGTGGTTAATTCCCGTTCCATCGCCAACATTGCGTATCTTAGAGCAGTAAGCTCTTGCTCTGTTGTCTTACAGGATTTGCGGATTTGACACGCTCGAATAAAAAGGGTCATCGTACTTTCACCGTAAAGGGAAAGGATGATTCAAGGTGACGAATCAACTCGGCTTTTGGCATAGGCTCTGAAAAGAATGGAACGCCATCGTTAATAAATGCTTTCCAGCCCAGCTTGCCGAACTCAACAATCGTGATAGCGGCATTGGCACAGTTTGTGCTAACTTCACGTGGCTGTGACCAGTTGAATGATGTGTCAGGTGCAAATGTCATACCCATAATATCTCTCCTTGATTAATCTGATACATACACAATACCACATCCAACGTAGATGTCAAGTCTAAAATTTACAACAAGATAATAGTTTCATTTCATTCATCGCGGATCGCATATCATCAACCGCACGTTTCTTTGAACCATGATGCCGTGATTGTGCCATCGGTGTCGAATCATTGCGACCTTCACCAAAGTTCTGAATACGCACACCGCTACTCACTTAATATCAATGCGCCACGTCCAATACGTCTTGCGTGATGTGCCTTCCATCGTTTCAGTATGACCTTTCCACTTGGCTACATACCCACGGATATATCCGCCTCTCGGTGTTGGCGTATCATGTATTTTGATTTCGTTACTATTCGACCACATTTGTTATATCCTTTCAGTCACTTTTCATTCTCCACCAAAATCGTTCTTTTGGATCGGTTATAACATCTTCCATAGTAACTTCATGTCCATGAAGATACCAAAACTTGTTGCCATTTGGATATTCAACAGCAGGTCCATCTTCTCTGTGAAGTTTATCATCAAGATACCAAAACTTGTTGCCATTTGGATATTCAACAGCAGGTCCATCTTCTCTGTGAAGTTTATCATCCATCCACCAAAACTTGTTACCAAATATATCTGCGTCGAGTTCACTCATTATGCATACTCGAAATAACGTGCAGCATACCCTAACAACCGCTGCAATGGTTTTGCATTTGGTGGGAAAATCGCACGATGCTTATCATACGTTGGTAAATCATTACGAAAACTCTCTGGATTACGTAACGCTTCCTGTGGATTATCTAAACGCTGTAACTCACGATATATATCGTGTCCGTGCGCCATCAACTCCTGTGGATCACGAAAATACATACGCTTCATATCATTTTGATTACCAGTTTCGGCTGCTTTCAAAACACCCTTCATATAACCGCTCGGAATGCTGTTATACTTATTAACACCCATGCGATCCCGCTGGCGCATATGAATGTCTTCGTGTTCAAGCGTCTTTAAGACAACATCTTTAAAAGTTGCTGGACCCCAATAACCGTTAATTGACGATGGGTCTAGCATAATCGTTATCTCTCCATCACCATCAACAACAGCATTCTGGATATACCAATCAACCGCAGTTACACACGTCGCTGAACCAACGTCTACGTAGATATGATCCATATCATACACTTCAAACATACTGTTCATAATATCAGCAAGTTCAGTCGGGTCATCAACATTGTTATTGTCAGACAAAAAAGCAACATACTGTTCGTTTACCGAATCAAGTAATAATGAAAGTTCCGTAATAAAGTTTGCGTCGGGGTGTAAATTTGCCATACTTGTAGTATAGCTATTTTTGAAATTATGTCAAGCGGTTTTTCATAATATTATGGATTTGTCCGTCATATACACCATACATATCTGTTACCATCACCGTCTGTGCAGCATTATCCGCCTTCGCAAACATGCTACGGAATTCACTGGCAGAACGCATCAACTGTCCATTTACAGTAAAATCAATCGTAGGCACAACACGTATGTATCCCTGATTATTAAAAGTATCAAGCGTATCATCATTTACCCAAGGCTGGAAATAACTAGGCTTACCAGACTTAGTGGGTTTAAATTGAAAACGTGGATCAGATGCCATATCCTTCTCACCGATGAAAAATACAACAGAATCATATTGCGGATTAAAGTTCTGTAATATTTCAATAGGCATATAAGGCTGACGACATACCGCAATCTTATCAATAGGAATACCAGAACGCATCATCATTATTCGCTTGTGTTCCGATGTAAATGGCGATTTTATATCTAAACTACCAGACGTAGCAATATAACATTCACCGTATTTCTCTTTCGCAATATTATATACTGCTGCGTGTCCCAAATGAAATGGCTGAAAACGTCCCGGATAAATCGCAACAATACGCTTCGGCTTATCAACCGAACTCATTAGTTTGCGTAAATGCGAAACGTCACTCACGTCTTTTTCCAGTCTTTTGCTGCATCAAAATTCATTTTAGAAAAGCTCATACGATCAACTAATTTAATCGCCCCACCAGCGGCACCAATAGCAACAAACCCCTCGGGATTAACTACCTTGTAACCATCATCCGTCTTTACTAAACTTTTCATCGTATCAATCTTATTCAGTTTGTTTAATAACTGATTCTTTAAAACAATCAAATCCTTGTAAACCATTAACCCAGCAATAATACCCTTAAAATTACGCTTCATGTATTCCTTCTGTTCTTCAATCTTCTTCATACGATTCTGAACAGGCTTCGCATCAGGGTCTTGATTCTTTAATTTGCTAATCTCATGCATCAATCGTGCCGCATACCATTTAGTGAAACCTTCTGCAAAATCATGCGGATGTGCAACCTGATCATCACCCTTACGAATACGACTATTAACAAACGTCATAAGCAATGGACTATATTGACTCTTCAATGCATCAAACTTCGCAATCTTAATAGCACGTTTGGTAGCCGCTATATCACTGATAAGTTTATCGTTCTCCGCCTTGGTTAATGATGCAATGCCAGTCAAATCCTTGTAAGATGCATCATCATACCATACATCCGATACACTATTCAATCCCGAAATACTAGCACCAAATTCCGCCGTCATTTCACCAATGCTGTCGCCACTGTAACGTGTGTGAAATACAATACCAATCTTCGATCTACGCATAGTCTTCGCAACGTCGCTATTAATAGGAACAGCATACGTAATCGTATTAGGCTGAAACATAAGGTATTCTTCACCACCAAATGTCTTTGTCTCAAGATCATCTCGGGTATACATCATATCACCCTGTAACACACCAGTGATGCCTAACTTGGATAAATGCGTCAATGCTAACATAAGTTTGTTTGCTAACTCACCCTCGTAACCATACTTCTTTAAATCAGAACGTGACTTAATCAACTTGCCACCAGTCTTATTGAATACACTCTTCGTGCCAACAAAAAACTCACCGTCAGCAGGATCAATGCCACATATAATAGCTGGCGCACCATCCCACTTAACCGATATGCTTTCGTGCCTGTTACCACCCTGTGCTAATAGTTGACGAACGCTATCAATATAGTTTAATGCAATACGTGCACCAGCATTACCCTCGTGAAATACAATGTCTTCAACGTGATGAAGGTGCTGGTTCTTGCCTTCTTTATATTCTAATAGTAAATCATTTAATAACATTATAATGTATTTATCTTACCCATAGTTCTTACCATCCCATTCCCATTGCGATTTTTTTCCATAAAATCCAACACAGGCGTAGACTTGGTTTGGTCGCTTACATACTGAGTAAATCCCCCCATTTATTCTTTTATTATACTTACAGTTATCACAACCCCTTTGTGTTGGTTGTGTGCATCCCAAAATTCCTGCTTACTCATTTTGGTTTCCAATAACTACCAGACGAAGCACCAACAGGCTTTTTACTATCTTTAGCATCTTGGACACAATATATACAATTAAGCCAACTCTGCGTGGTATTACGTGTGTAATATAAACAGTTATTACAATCACGGTCAGATAATGGCACCGACCGCAAATCATTCCAAAATTCCTGCTTACTCATCACGTGCCTTCCACATAGGTAAACTACGTCCTTCATAGTTAACATACGCCGGATCAAATATTCCTTCATCGTCCTGACCAATAGCTTTAAGTATAGGACGAAATATAGTTTCATCGTCAGTGTCGTCATAATCAATTAACCAAATATTAGCACCATGCGCTATTAACCATTCAGGGGCTTCAGCCTTGTGCTTCAGAACCATTACCGCATCCGATATTCTTTATTATTCATCAGATATCCACTTACTGAAATTATCGCATGAGATACAATACTCACGACAATACTTGTTAGTTAATGTAGACATACCATACGAATGTATAACAGCACAGTTTTTACACTCACGTATAGGTGACTTCAATGCTTTCCAAAATTCTTCTTTGTCATTCATAACATAACCATATCATAACAATTACTATATGTCAAGGATTAGGATCAAAGTCCTACCGTTGCAACGATACGTTCTTCACTCACTTCGAATATAAGATAACATCTCATGTACCGTGAACATCTTAACAGGATCGCCGCAATCAGGGTAGGTTTGAAAAGTAACTTGGTTTCCATCAACCTCGGTAATCACACCATCCGTAATACACGCATCGCCGTCAATAAAGACTCGTGAAATACAGTGTCGAAATTTTCTTGGTTTCATATCAGACATCATTATTTTCCTTTTGATAATTTCTTCATATCCAGTATCTACAGGTTGGATTATATCTCCGGTTCAACAACCCACCCGCCTTCATACACACCATCCATTTCATTTTGTAGATATGTTTTATACCTGCCAATTCTTACTCTTTCTCCAACCTTGAACTTAGACATTACACTTGCCTTCCCAAATGTGATACACAACAGGAAAGCGGGGAACGCCATATGTTGTTCTGAAAACGAACAGTCGCTTCGCTACCGGGCACCACTTCTCTATGACGCTTCACACCCACATGCCACGACTTGTTGCCAAACCGGTCTATAGATTCTTTTTCAATCATGATTTCATCTTCCACCAAAACTGTTCTCTCGGATCAGTCAATACATCATACACAGTAACTTCTTTACCATGTAAATACCAAGACTTGTTGCCATTAGCAAACTCAATAGCTGGTCCATCTTCCCTATGTCGATTGTCATGATTATACCAAAACTTGTCGCCATTAGCAAACTCAATAGCAGGACCATCTTCCCTATGACGTTCGCCATTAATATACCATACCGTGTCGCCATTAGCAAACTCAATAGCTGGTCCGTCTTCCCTATGATATTCACCATTCAAAAACCAAAACTTGTTGCCAGCATCATCAGTCTTACATTCAATCATTCTCCCGACGCTCCCATTTAGGTAAACTGTAACCAGTATAACTAACATACGCAGAATCATAATCAACATCGCTATAAACATACATACAAGTCGTAATGTCATTGCGGAGAGATATAGGCTCAATACAAAACTTACCATTAAACCAACGACAGTTATCACAGGAACGCTCAATAACAGGCATAGTAGTCAATGACTTCCAAAACTCTTCCTTATCATCAGTCATACGTCAATACCCAATTGCTTCCTTCCCAGATAATACATCATATTCTTTATCATGTAAATACCAGTCATTGATGCCATTAACAATCAATAGCATAAGCCATTCAAATACCAAGCCTTATTGCCATATGAATCTGTCACACATACAACATCATCATTCATGATTCCATCTTCCATAGTAACACGTTCAATAGATGGCCCGTCAGTTCTATGACCATTGTAATTAGTATAACGTCCGTTTAGTTCTCTAAATAATTTAAAAAAGGCTTTCATTACGTCACGCCATTCCATTCCTAATACGCAAAACGATCAATTCAACGTGCATCAACCACGCCAACTGTACGATTAGTAGGACATTTCAGATTATGCCAAACCATCCCATTCCCAGTTGTCTGGATACAGAAATGATGAATAACCCTGATTGTTCGCATTTACGACAATATAAGTAGTCCGAACCGACAGTTAAAGCAACCTTTTTTATTAGGTTCACTTAATCTTTATTCCATGGTGTTGTCAATGTTTATTATTCCATTGCCATTTAGGCAGGATAACATTCGATGTGTCATTATTACTCCTGATGTGCCTATTCATTGTACACGCTTCACAAATATCACCAATATGGTCGTAATCCTCTGAAGTGCATTCCGAACCATCTTCATTCAGTTTAACTGATTTTATATCATATCGCCATTTACAGTTTTTACATGATTTCTCAGACGGTTCACGTAACGTTTTCCAAAACTTTTCTTTATCCGTCATTTCCATCCCATTCCCAAAACACTTCACCATACTCCCTCATACTTGCCGACGAAGTGCACGATTTGATTTTGCAATACACTGATTGATTGTATCCTCGACTGTTATTAGCACAGTTATGACTTAATGACTTCCAAAACTTTTCTTTATTCATTAATGTATACTAGCAGTTATTACTAATGTTGTCAATGTTTATTCCATTCCCAGTATACGTGTCGGGCGTTCATGACATTTACCACACGTAATACTATATCATTTGCCATTCCATTCCCAGTTGTCAACTGGTTCACGTAACTTATTCCAAAATACCATCTTCTTTATTCACATTTGCCATTCCATTCCCAGTTATCATCTGGATAAACAGGGTTATTCATCATTTTAGAATCTTTTTCATACATACTTTTTTGTATGGTTCTCTCATACCGACAATTGAAACACCCTTTTTTGATAGGTTCACGTAACTTATTCCAAAATACCATGTTCTTTGTCAGTCATTTTATTCCATTCCCAGTTATCATATGGATAAGCGGCTGGACCATCTTCTCTATGAAGTTGACCATTTTCTTTCCGCCAAGTTTTGTATCAGTTTCGTGTGACATAGAAGATATGATCCCCAATGATAGTAGAAACATTGAAACGTTTATTCCATCGTGGATTAACTGCTTTGGTATGATACCATAGTGCACCTTCTGTAAAGTCTGTATATTTATTGGCTAATATATCCCCTGCGATTTCCCAAGCTGTTCGCCACGCTTGTTGTTCATATACCCTATCGTGTTTACCATCTAGTGCCCAAGAGAACTGTGCCACTTTACGTTTTGTTTTAGCTGAACGTCTGATATCCCATACCACTTCTTCATATGTATTGGGGTATTTCTTTGAAAGGACACGATTACGTGTTACTAATGCCACTGCTACTTGTCCACGTAGGCTTTCGGAACGTGCTTCATGGTATATGTTACAAGCCAATGCGATACGTTCGCTACGTTCTTTACTACAGTCTAGTAGTGTTCCGTTTGCATCTTCCCATGGATATAGTTCGGGGAGGATTTCTACGTATACGGGTGATATGGGTGCGGGCACGAGGACCATTGGTTTTTCGGGGTATATGTGCAATAGTGTGCTACCTACGGCATATGCTGTTAGTAATGCTATTACACTGATTGTGTGTTTTTTCATCATCATGATTTAATATATCATATAATGTAGTAATGTCAAGATATTAGTTTCCACCAGAACTGTTCTTTTGGATCGGTGATTACGTCTTCCATAGTAACACGTTCGCCATACAACCGCCATTCGGTGTCATTTGCACGTACAACAGCTGGTCCATCTGTTCTATGTAGTTTATCATTCAAGTACCAACGTTTGGTGCCATTTGCATATTCGACGGCAGGGCCATCTGTTCTATGTAGTTTATCATTCAAATACCAAGATTTGGTGCCATCTTCATAAGTATGACATATCGGTTCAGTCATGTTTTCATCTTCCACCAGAACAGTTCTTTTGGATCGGTGATTACGTCTTCCATAGTAACACGTTCGCCATTCAAATACCAATACTTGTTGCCATTAGCAAACTCAATGGCAGGTCCATCTGTTCTATGACGTTTGCCATTCTTGAACCATTGTTTGTCGCCATTTGTAAATTCAATAGCAGGGCCATCTGTTCGATGATATTCACCATTCAAGTACCAAGCTTTGGTGCCATTTGATTCTTCAATAGCAGGTCCATCTGTTCTATGAAGTTTATCATTAAAGTACCAAGCTTTGGTGCCATTTGCATCGGTATGCATTCCATTTTTATTCATGATCTTAACTTCCACCAGAACAGTTCTTTTGGATCGGTGATTACGTCTTCCATAGTAACACGTTCGCCATTCAACCGCCATTCGGTGTTGTACGTGCAAATGACAGCAGGTCCATCTGTTCTATGACGTTTGCCATATTGATACCAATACATGTTGCCATTTACATTTTCGACAGCAGGTCCATCTTCTCTATGACGTTTGCCATGTAGATACCAATACATGTTGCCATATGATTCGATTGCTGGTCCATCTGTTCTATGACGTAAGCCATGTAGATACCAAGATTTGCTACCATTTGCATATTCAACAGCAGGTCCATCTTCTCTGTGAAGTTTATCATTCGTATACCAACGTTTGGTGCCATCTTCATAAGTATGACATATCGGTTCAGTCATGTTTTCATCTTCCACCAGAACAGTTCTTTTGGATCGGTGATTACGTCTTCCATAGTAACACGTTCGCCATTCAACCGCCATTCGGTGTCATTTGCACGTACAACGGCAGGTCCATCTGTTCTATGTAGTTTATCATTCAAATACCATTCTTTGGTGCCATTTGTATATTCAATGGCGGGTCCGTCATCCCTATGAACTTCGCCATTCTTAAACCACCACTTGCTACCATTTGATTCTTCAATGGCTGGTCCGTCTTCCCTATGCGATTCACCATTGAATAACCAATACTTGTCGCCATTTGCATATTCAACAGCTGGTCCATCTGTTCTATGTAGTTTGCCATGTAGATACCAATACTTGTCGCCATTTGCATAAGTATGACATATCGGTTCAGTCATGTTTTCATCTTCCACCAGAACAGTGCATTTTTACACTCAATATTATTGTACGTTCATTATGCTATATGGTATACATTGTGTCAAGCAATCTTTTTACTTGACTATGGATGAAAACGTGTTATACTGGTAGTGATACGTTTGATTTGAAAACGATTCTGTAGGCATCAGTCCATTCTAACACATATATGTTTTATGTCAAGGTAAAAGATTGCTTGACAGTATATGAAAACGTGTTATACTGGTAGTGATACGCCGTTTTTTTATTATTACTACGCAGGCATCAGTCCATTGTAACACACATAGAAACTTTGTCAAGCGTTTATTTCACGGTGATAGAATGATTATACGTCAGGCATCAAGCCCATTGTATCACATATATGGCAAGGGTTGACAGCATTGAGTATATGTGTTATAATACCACTGTTTTTATTATTGGTGGGTCGGGTATCACCACCATTATAACATGTTTTTATGCGTTATTATTACTATTAATCCATACGAAAGTCATTGTAACACATATACGCTTTATGTCAAGTGTTAATCAATGCGCTAGACGCAAGATTTTTATGTTTGGCTTCGATCATGATGTCAGCATATGGCAAGAATGATTCAGCCCATTGATTACACGCTGTATTCCACATCATATCACTGTGTGCACGTAGTTTATGTTTCTTGTATCCATCCTCAAGCAACGTAGGCATATCGGGCATAACATCGGTAGGATGGTCAATAAGGATATCCTCACGTGATAAGCTATAGTGGATGGTAGGACGCACACCACGCCAACTGTCAATGACACGTTTGAATCGGTCGTCGGTAGGCTGTATGTATTCGCCTTCACGGCACCAGTGATGATGTATGTCAAGGACAAGTGCTAGGTCATTAGCAAGGTCAAGTGAACTGTCAATACCCCACGCATTCTCATCATTCTCGATAGTGATACAGTTACGTGCTTCTGTAGACAAGCGTGGTAGAATGGCATCGATGCCATCGGGACCGTTGCGACCAGAGATATGCACGTTAATTTTGAAGTCCATGAAGTTTTCGCCATAACCCATCATACGTGCAATGTCAGCATGATATTCAAACTCACGAATAGAGTTTTCTACAATATCGGGGTTGTCACTGGCAAGCACGGTAAACTGACCGGGATGCATTGATAGTCGCACATCATTATCACGTGCAAGGTCGCCAGCCTGTTTGAGTCGTGATGAAACGTGATGTTTTACATCATTATTATAGAAGTATTTCCAATCAGGATGGGTATACATTGGTAGAACGTCACTGCCGATGCGCAACATACGCTGATTAGGCGGCAAGCTGGCTACATATTTGATAAGATTGATAACTGATTCACAGTTAAACTTGGCAAGTTCATATAATCGCTGTTCGGCTATATCAATGCATGATTGTGAAGCAAGCCAACGAGCAGTAGTGGTCTTGCCATTGAACGGTCGCTGAACGTCTTCCAGCAACTTCTTGGTGAGCGATTGGTCGGGATGCATATACTTACATGCAAAGCCGACACGCTGTATTGATTGGTCAAAATAATTCATAATAAGATTATACGCAAAACAACAATATTGTCAAGTGTTATTCTACGAATCGTTTATATCTCCAAAGGCGTTTTTCATCACTGTCTGCTGCCCAGCACCGCCGTTTCTTTCGAACTCCTGCTGTCGGGTGGTTACAGTTATCCCTAGCATTTGTATAGCGTATATTGGGATTATTATGAAATGCGAAATGCTTACAGTTAAGACAGTTTTTTCTTATGTCGGGTGGCATACGTAAACTATCCCAAAACGATTGTTTATCGTCATTCATGTTTCATTCTCCACCAAAATGCTTCCTGTTCAGTCAATACGTCTTCCATAGTAACTTGTATGCCATTCAAACACCAGCCATTGGTGCCATCTACACGTACAACGGCAGGTCCATCTGTTCTATGTAGTTTGCCATTAATATACCAATGTTTGCTACCAGTTGGATATTCGATTGCTGGTCCATCTGTTCTATGACGTTTGCCATTAATATACCAAAACTTGGCACCAGTTGGATATTCAGTCATGTTTCAATGTCCACCAGAACTGTTCTTTTGGATCAGTGATTACGTCTTCCATATGAACGGAGAAACCATTCAAATACCAATACTTGTCGCCATTTGCCGCTTCGACGGCAGGTCCGTCTGTTCTATGACGTTCACCATTCAAATACCAATACATGTTGCCATATTCTTCAATGGCTGGTCCATCTTCTCTATGTCGTTCGTCATTCAAATACCAAGCTTTGGTGCCATTTGCATCTTCAACAGCAGGACCATCTACTCGATGTCGTTCGCCATTCAAGTACCAATATTTGTCGCCATGTGCAAATTCAATGGCAGGTCCATCTTCTCTATGTAGTTTACCATTAAAGTACCAAAACTTGTCGCCATTTGAATTTACAATGGCAGGGCCATCAGTTCTATGACGTAAGCCATTAATATACCAATACTTGTCGCCATTTGCATATTCAATAGCTGGTCCGTCTGTTCTATGACGTTCACCATTCAAATACCAATACTTGTCGCCATTTGCATATTCAATAGCTGGTCCGTCTGTTCTATGACGTTCACCATTCAAATACCAATATTTGCTACCATTTGCATCAAATCTTGGTTCAGTCATGTTTCAATGTCCACCAAAATGCTTCCATCGGTTCTATGCAGTTTACCGTCCATAGTCCAACGTGCCGTGCCCAATCATTAATTTCCATTTCGCATGTCATATAGTTACTCTACACCATAATGCATCGTATGTCAATAGGCTACTATATCACACACTATTACGTCAGGCATCAAGCCCATTGTATCATATATATGGAATCTGTCAAGGGGTTATTATTACTATTAATCGATACGAAAGGCATCAGGCCCATTGTATCATATATATGGA